>Ga0180431_10000456_pt1 | contig 59329 bp, 55 predicted proteins | sample SS_ome_11_FD_132459 | JGI IMG/M metagenome (GOLD analysis project Ga0180431, IMG submission 132459) | Hypersaline lake sediment archaeal communities from the Salton Sea, California, USA - SS_1_MS_1 metaG | ecosystem: Environmental > Aquatic > Non-marine Saline and Alkaline > Hypersaline >... | reverse complement strand
GCTGCGTGGGAGAACGACCGTAATAACCGGCAATCCAAGATCAACTGGCACTTTTTCACCAACGATGCACGTATTAAACTCAAACATCTCTATCCGAAATTATAAAGGTTACAAGGTACTAGTGTGTCAATCACAGGCCTGGCAAATGTAACCGACCTGCTTGAGGAGCAAATCAAAGAAATGTAGCGTCGTGACTCCTGTCGCGACGTAGAATCCGTTGCCACAGGCGTTTCGCCCTGAGGCTCTCTACGAGCCTGAGCCTCAGAGCCGAGGGCAAGCCCGAAAGGAGTAGCAACGCTACAATGATATTATCTCTACCCGTGAAGCCATGCAGAATATTGCCAACTTGCTGATCATATATTACTATTACTTTCCGGGTGAATGATAGTGAAAATAATAGATTTGAGCGTCCCCACGGAGGATAGTCCCAGCGAGCCTATCCCGGTGAAGGTCAGTCACGAAGAACATGAGCAGAGCGTTAAGCTGATGATGATGTTCTTCGGTTGCACTGAGAAAGATTTACCCGGAGGACTGGGCTGGGCCAATGATACGGTAAATATGATAGCACACGCCGGAACTCATGTAGATGCGCCGTGGCACTATTCCCCTGTCTGTGAGGGGAAAAGGGCCAGGACTATAGATGAGATGCCTCTGGAATGGTTTTATGGTGACGGTGTGGTGCTTGACATGAGACACAAGCAGCGTGGCTCAAGTATCGCCGTCGATGACCTTCTGCAAGCGCTGGCCAAGATCAGCTACGAGATCAAACCCTGGGACATTGTGTTGATACAAACGGGCGCGGATAAATTCTGGGGTAAACCCGAGTATTTTGATGCCGGCTGCGGCATGACCGGGGATTCGACCCTCTGGCTAATAGAGCGAGGCGTCAGAGTTATGGGGATTGATGCCTGGGGATGGGACCCGCCGTTCTGGGCGATAAAGGAGGAGTTTCGCCGGACCGGGGATAAAAGTGTGTTATGGGGCGCTCATTATGCCGGCATAGATAAAGAGTACTGTCACATAGAAAAGCTGGCCAATCTGGACCAGCTTCAGCGCCCCTTCGGCTTCAAGGTGGCTTGTTTTCCAGTGAAGCTCACCGGTGGAAGCGCCGGATGGAGCCGCGTAGTTGCCATATTGGAGGACTGACCGCGGCGTCAGGCATATGTTTACGAATGCTGGACCAACATATTTGAATTCCCTCTCTATCTCCCTCCCGCCAGGGGTACAAACCCAGTAGTCCTAAAAGTCCTGAAAGCTGACCACTGATAGCTGAATGCTTAGTGGGTAGGTTGGAGCATCTGCTTCAAACAGGCCTAGAGCGGATGCTCTAGGCTACTCCTTACTCACTTCTTGCAATTATCTATACCAACTACCCTTTATTAAGATACAAGCGTGGGTGGAGCGCAGCGAAACCCACCACCGCACGGGACAGTAGGGGCGACCACACCGGGTCGCCCCTACTGTCATTCCTGCGGAAGCAGGAATCCAAATTAAGCTGACCACTGATAGCTGAATTCTTAGAAGGCGGGTTCAATTTCATTTCATCTACCATACCTGCTCTCATGGATGATAGTGCGTATCCGTCGTCGTTTTCTTACTAAAAGAATTACCACTTGCGATATTCTAACGTGATATGTATACTGTCGCAGTATTGGCAGGACTCGAAGACGGGTAGGGCTATCGAGGTGGATAAGCAACTGAATTAGAGGGGGTATTTATGTCGCTTACGCCGGTATTCGAAATCGGTGTATGGAATGCCTGGATTTTCATGCTCTATAATTTTCTCCCTATGCCTTTGCTGATGCTGGTACACAGGGGCTTAGCGCAGGAAGCAGCAATACCACAGAATGGGATAGAGAGGAAGCTCTTTCCTGTCATGTGGACGATCTGGCTTGCCGCCGTAATATATTCTGTTTTCCTACCTATGAAAGTGGGCACTATATGGTTCTACGCAGGTTTACCCGTATCCATCATAGGATCGATTGCCTTCACCGCTACTATCATAAGCTTTGCTACTACGCCGATTGATCGGGAGCCAATGACCAGAGGAGTGTACCGGTATTCGAGACATCCCATGTATATCACCCAGTTAGTGATGTTTATAGGGGTTGGCATAGCTTGCGCTTCGTGGATTTTCCTGCTGTTTGCGATTGTGTACTCACTTATTTCATTTATCTATGCGATTACTGAAGAACGCTACTGTCTTGAAAAATACGGCGATTCCTATCGTGAATATATGAGCAAAACACCGAGATGGATAGGCCTTCCAAAGTAGGGGGAGAAGCCGTGAATTTTAGGAGGTGAATATAAATGGCCGAGATAAAGAGTAAAGTCCCCCAACCGATGCTGCCCAGGGGGGTTGTTGGAAGGATTACCCTTATGATGATGAATCTCGGGCACAGGTCCATATACTCAAACGCGGCCAGAGCTTTGGAACTTAAAGCTGACGATGACCTCCTTGAGGTTGGATGCGGAAATGGTTACTTCCTGAAAAAATATGCCTCGCATGTCCATAGTGTCGCTGGTCTGGACCTGTCTGAAACGTCGATTGAAATGGCGAAAAAGAAGCATAAAGACCGAGTCAGGTCGGAGACCGCAGCGTTCGTACAGGGTGATGCTTCGCAGCTACCCTGGGAAGACGATAAGTTCAGCGTAGTGACATCAATGGGGTCCTTCACCGGTTTCCCCAGGCCTCTGGAGTCGCTCAAGGAAATGCATCGGGTGCTCCGTCCCGGAGGAAGAGCGGTCGTAAGTATAGAATGGAACGCCGAGGACGGGCTGGATCATACCAAAGAGGTAAGAGATTATGGGATGTGGATATGGACGGAGGAAGAAGTGCGCACCATGATGAAGGAAGGAGGGTTCTCCGATATATCTATCACGTATGGAAAAGGACTGAAAATGCCCAAGCTGATGGTCGCAAGCGCGGTCAAGTAGCAGCGGGCAAGAGGCAGTTCAAGGATTACTAAAATCCCCCTATTGGCAAACCCGTCTGTTTTTAGACGGTTATCATCTTTGCCTGTAATATCAGATGGGTATTGAAAAGGCGAATTTAGAGCCTTTGCCGGGGCGGCTTTTCACCCATATCTTTCCGCCGTGAAGCTCCACCAGCGTCCTGCACAGGGCAAGCCCGAGCCCCAGACCGCTGAACCGCTCCCTGTCGCTGTCTATCCGGTGGTAAGGGTTGAATACGCGCTCTTGCTCTCCCTCCGGTATACCTATCCCCGTATCTGAAACCTGTATGATGAGGTTATTGTGCTCCTGCTTAGCGCTAACGGTTATCCGCCCTCCTTCGGGCGTGTGTTTGAAAGCATTGTTCAGGAGATTGAGCACAATCTGCCGCAGCCTTCCCCTGTCAGCCTGGATCGGAGGAAGGTAAGCGGGCAGTCTTTTCACTATTACCAGCTTGCGGCTGGCGGATATCGGAGCCTCCTCCTCGATCACCTCGCGCAGCAGCGCGAGCACATCCACCGGCTCCCGCTTTATCTTGAGCATGTCCACTTCACCCCTGGCCAGGTCGAGCAGTTCATCAACGCGGGTATTCAAATTAATTGCTCCCTTTTGAATGTTCCTTGCTGTCCTCAGCAGTATCTCATCGTCGAGTTTTCCGGCTAATGTCTCGCTTGACATCACAATCGGAGTCAGAGGGGTTTTCAACTCGTGCGCGAGCGCCCTGGTGAACTCAACTCTCCTCCTTATTTCCTCCTGCAACTGCTGTCGTATAGCCTTTTCCTGTTCATACAATTGCCGCAGCTTCCTCTCAGCTTGGTCACGCTTCCCAACTTGCCGCAGCAACTCTTCGTTCGCAGCCAGGAGTTCTCTGGTGCGGTCGTCCACTATTCCTTCGAGATACCGCCGGTGCCTTTCGGATATCAGCTCCGCGCTCTTGCGCTCGGTGATGTCAACCCAGGTTTCCAGGAGGTGTCCTAATTCTGAGTTCCATCTTATCGGCGTGAGCGTCACCGTGACCCAGAATTGGTCATCACTCTTCGCGCGGAAGATATCTTCGAAGGTCATGCCATTGTGGCCCATCCCGTCTTTAATGCCCCTGCGTGTCTTGTGCGTCGTCTCCTCCGTCCACCACGGGTATGGTTCTCCGGTACCGAGGAGCTCCGCCGATGTGAACCCGGTCAGTCTCTCCAAGGCCGGGTTGACGTATTCTATAGCTGCATCTGCGTTGATGACCAGGACGGGGTTGGGTGAATTGGCGAGGAGACGCGAGTTGAATTCTTCACTGGCTAGGAGCGTTTGCTCTGCCCTTCTGCGCTCACTGCTCTCGGTGGCCTGCCAGGCGTCCCCTGATCGGGCAAGCGTGAGTCTATGATTTTGGACCACCTCCGCTATCTGAGCCGAAGTGCACTTGTCTACGCAGAAGGAACAAATGGCAAGAATCCGGTACTTGCTGACAGCGGCCTCGCACTCGGCTTCGTAGTTGGCGATATCTCTCCATGAGCTTTGTTCAACCCATGACATGTTGCCGGCAACTCGAAGCCCGTTAAAACCTCTGGCAACAGCTTCATATACCCTGTCGACCCATAATTCAAGGACATGTTCTGCGTCGAATCTCCCGGCTGTTGTATACCACTCGCTGTGATCCAATATCGCGATCTGGCCCGTAGATATGAAGTCATCCAGATTCCTGGTCGTCTTCCTCAGGGCTTTCATTGCTTCATCGACACCCAGAGGCTCTGCGGTAACCCAGACACACAGCTCGTTGCTCTGCAATCCTGCCTTGAAATAGGGGACTATAATTTCGATTAAATCTGCCTTTGTGTTATACAGGTGACTGATATGCGTGCCCCACGGCACATCGCCAAGCGCATCAATCCCTGTCCTTCGTGCAACAGGTATCATCTATATCCCGTGCTCGCCGTACCAGCGCCCCGATGCGCTGGAATCCAGTGCATCCAACTCCTCTCACGGGGCTGGTTATACGAACTATTTCCTACAGGTGTATTGTTCAAGAGACGCATGCTGAACAGTTACAGCAGAGGTAAATTATTATAAGGTGCTTATAGCATTTAGCAGGTGTGTTGTCAACGTCTCATGTGACATTCTTTTAGTGGGAATAATGAGGCGAAATGATAAAACAGGGTCTAAACTGTGGGATTAATTGATGTAAGGGGTACTCCGTTTCCTGCTCGAAACGGTGGTTATGGCTCCGGCGCTTCATGAGATAGAGACATCGTAAGGCGCTGCAAAGAGGCCGGGTTTCGGACTGGCTGATATGAAGCTTCGCTGTTTATCAATTCATGTCTAAAATTTTAGCTGGGCCTATTTTCAGAAAGCAGGTCGAGCGCGAGTTGTGCAATGAACGCAAGCAATATCAGGCGGTTTTGGTGATGTATGTAGAGCAAATTAAAGTACGGCTACTCCCCCCTGAAAACTGGCTCTCGTTTCTCTATAAAGGCTGTTGCAGCCTCAAGAAAATCCGCTGTTTTCATGAGTTTCCCCATAGTCTCTACTTCCAGCTTCATATGCTCGACCATATCTGTCTCTGCCATGCCCTGATACAACTGTGATTTAGCCAGTCCTACGGCGAGCGGCGGGTTCTTCGCTATTCTCTCCGCAAGCTCTCCGGCTGCCCTCATCAGTTCATCGTGAGGGACTACACGGCTGGCCATGCCTATGCGGTCGGCCTCCGCGGCGTCGATGGTATCGCCGGTGAATGTCAGCTCACAGGCCCTTTGCGGGCCGACTATGCGGGACAGGTTGAATGAGGCGCCGGTGTCGGGGGCAACGCCGCGCTTAACAAACGCCATGCTGAATCTGGCCCTGTCGGAGGCAATAATGATGTCGCAGGCCAGTGCAACGGCAAGACCGAGTCCCGCCGCTGTGCCGTTCACGGCAGCGATCACCGGCTTGGGCATGTTCCTGATCCTGATTGCCGAGGCCACAGCAGTTCCTTTGCCGAAGGTCTCGTCCTCCTCGGATGGTAATAAATCCTGTGCGCTACCCTCCTCACCGGCGTGACGCTCCGGAGCGACCCACATACTGAGGTCTGTACCGGTGCTGAAGTACTTACCGGCTCCGGTGATGATTACCGCCCTGATGTCCCTGTCTTCACTCACCTGTTTTATCTCATGATCGAACTCTAATCCCAGGGTGATATCGAATGAATTACCCACCTCGGGTCGGTTTAGGGTTATGATTGTTACCGGCCCTTCCTTTTCCACAATAAGCGCTTTATAAGCCATTTACTGCCTCCTGTCTTTGCCGGGAGCTTGCCCGGGTATATATGTTCTTATGACTGGCTGGTTCGAGCATCTCATTAGCCGTCTATCCGCCCAGCCCTCCCCTGATTATTGTAACACTTCTGAAATAAGCCCTGACTGTAAACTCGCCCGCCATTTTAACAAATACGCGTTCGGAGAAGGAGTAGTTATTAAGCGGTATCGCGCAGGAAGGGCAAACACTTCCGCGGAAGGTGGACGGGGGCATCAGTACAAAGCAAACAGGAATGACTCCAAAGGCCATACCGGGTCACCATTATGCAGGCCTAGGAACCGGGAACGCCGCGTGACAGAAAGGAGAGCAAGGCTTGTCGGGAGTCATGATTGAATTTGAAACCGATCGCGCTTTTCAGCTTCTCGGTGCTGACGACTATAGGGTGTTTTATGTACTCAAGCCCCCCGACCGGGGAACTTGACTGAACCCGAAGCCTCCAGCTAACAGACAGCAAGGTCGAGAGCATTGACGACGGGAGCGCAACAGAGGGCTTCCCGGCAGCAGCTATTATGTCGCTGTATCGAACGAAGCCGTCACCCGCGGCATTGAATATGCCTCCCTGCTTCAGGTGGAGGAGCGTCAATGAGAGGTCAACCAGTTCATCCTCATGGACGAACTGCCAGGGGGGATCGTATCCCATGACGCGTATCATCACCGGTTTGAGCAGGACATTGAATCCGGTACTGCCCGAAGGACCTACCACAGTGCAGCCGCGCACGATAGCGACGCAGTTCTCGGGGTGAAGCTCCGCGAACTTATGAAACATGCGCTCTGCTTCAGCCTTGTGCCAGGAGTACGGGAAACTTCTGATCGGTCTCAGCGGCCGGTTCTCAGCTATCGGCACAGGATTATCGGAGTGCGGGCCATAGACGGTGTGGCTGCTTACATAGAGGAGGTTTCTTACGGAAGCTTGCTGACAGGCCTGAAGGAAGTTGCGCGTTCCGCCTATATCGATGTCATATTCGTTACGGTCCTTTGCAGGCGGAACTATAAAAGCCAGATGTATGGCCGTGTCTACTCCGTTTTCCGCAAAGATATCGCCGAAAGGCATCCGGACGCTTTGAGAGTAAAACTTCAACTTGGAGGATGTGGAGCCCGGTGGCTTGCGGTCAAGGCCAATAATCCTCTCCACATCCTGGCGTTTGTCCAGGCTACGGAGCAACCTGTCGCCGATGTACCCAGAGATGCCGGTAACGGCTACATTTTTCATGTTTGCAGACCTGCTTTAATATGTTGAGTAGCCCCTATTATACTTGACCGGTGAATGCTCGAAAAGGGCTTGCTTTCGAGCCTACCCATTTTATAACAGAAAGGATGATAGTGAGTAAGGCCGGGTTGAGCCCGCGGCATTGAACGATATGTCTGCGGAACGAATAGTCTGCTTCATAGTGTTATAATTGGAGTGTGGGCGAGATGACTGCTCAATTCGGTGTTTCGACAAGCGTATGTGCCGGGGAAGCCAGGAGAGTCGCGGGCGGCGACTTTAAGCTTTCCGAAGAGGATATAATCAGCGGCTACATAAGTCTGCTGGAGGATTTCGCCGGATTCGTTCTGGAAAATCGTTTTGACACGATAGAGATTGAGCCCGGTTTCTCCCTTATCAGTGCCCGGCGGCTGTTTAAGTCTGTAGATAAGCTCAAAGAGATTATTCGCCCTTTCAACACGGTATCCTGCCACCTCCCCATCGGTGAGATTAATATATCTGCCATTAACTCTCTGGTGAGGCGGGATGCTATCGAGGAAACAAAGAGGCATATTGACCTCTGTTTGGAACTCGGTATAAGCAAGCTGGTGATGCATCCCGGCTCCTTCGCTTCGATGCCTGACAGGTACTTATTGCTTGCAGGACCTACCAAAGAGATCGCGCGGCAGAGTGTTTTCGACATATACGGCTATTGCAATAAAAAGGATATGGAGCTCTCGATAGAGAACCTGCACTGCAATGAGCCATTTTTCCACGAGCCGGATGAGTTTGAACCGTTCATCCAAAAGGGGATTGGAATGGCCCTGGACAGTATACATGCCTTTTCCAACGGTGTGGACCCGCTTGATTTCATCAGGAAGTTCGGCAGAAGAGTAACCGAGGTACATTTGACCGATGGCTTTGGCGGTGACCCTTTCTCCGATTGCCCGGTAGGGTCCGGGGTAGTGGATTGCCCAGGCATTCTTCAGGCGCTTGAAGAAATGGAGTTTGACGGCATGGTAATCCTTGAGGTGCTGTCCAGGGAATCTCTGCTTAAAAGCAGGGCGTTCCTGGAAGAAAAAGGTTACCTGAAATAGGATTTCAAGGATGATAAGGACGTGTTGCTGCCATTTAGCGGATGTCAGATGAGGATCACGCCCCGGAGCCCCAATCACTCAACTCAGTATGTTTAGACGAGACCCTGCTTTTTAAGGTATTCCCTCCCTACTTGTCTGCCTTTCTCAATCATCTCGTCGGTATGACTGAAGTCCCAGAAGCGAAGCCCTTCGAAGGCTTCGATGCCAATGTGATGGATGTTGCCCTTTGCCAGCATTGTGCACCAGCCCAGTTCATCCAGCAGCCTCTGGTAGGACACTATGCTGACTATCTGGCCGATAATGCGGAATATGCCCCTGTAGCTTTTCTTAACCCTTCGGGGCTCGTACACACCGATAGCATAGATCTCCGTGGCGTTCATCTCCAGGGCTACCCTGATTGGCAGGTCAGTGAGCACGCCGCCGTCTACATATTCCCTGCCCTGGTATTGCCACGGGGAGAGAAAGGGCGGCAGCGCAGTGCTTGACATTACCGCATCGAGTAGAGACTCAGACCGGTCTATGCCGAAGATGTGAAGTTCGCCCGTATGAAGATCTACGGCGGTTATATATAGCTCCGCCATTTTAACGTCGGCGAACTGGCGTATACCTTCGGGGAGATGTGACTCGAGAAAGCTTCTCAGATTCTCATTGGTGAAGACGCTGCTGTGACCCGTGACCAGCCTCCATACCATTGAGAGATAGCTGTTTGGCATAATTGCTTCTTTGGTAACTCCATGCCATATAGACTCAAGCCAGCGGGCTCCTTCAAAGGTGGGGTTGATGGCCAAAGCCGCGGCGTTGATTGCTCCCACTGAGGTGCCGACCAGGACCTTCGGCCGAATGTCGCGCTCCAGGAGCGCCAGAAGGGCTCCGACCTCCAGCGCACCTTGATTACCTCCGCCACTGAGTACGAAGGCGACTTTTTTCTCGGATTTATCTTTCTGCGCGTTATCAGCGCTATTGCCACAATCGGCGTTCATCTTCGGCAGAATTATACCAGCGTAAAATTGCCCGGAGTATGTACGCTGATCTATCACCGAAGGTCGATGTAAGGCCGATACCTGTTTGACCTGCTTACTAAGGAATGGATATTTCCGGCGTTGAGATCGGCGTTGGCATACAGAGTACCAGAAGGATATGGAAGAGTCAACTTGGAACCGGCGTCAGCCGGGCCCGGCGGATAATATGTGCAAAACGGGGCCGAGGCCGGGTAATTTTAGAGCGTTTTAGCTGTCCCGGCCGTAAAAGTATAAGCATAATGGTATTAAAAACGAGAAAGCCGGGTGGCGATTTGCCGCATGATTGATAAAGTAACGTTTGCCCGAACCTGTCGCAAGATGTTAATTTGCGCTATAATTCTGGCCAGGCTTGGTAACCGGGGCTGCCTGATTACCCGAAGGTCTCGCGCGGCATATGGCCGCCAGGGGGTATGACATTAACGAAACCGCGCCAGCCCACAATGTCGAGGGACCTCAGCAACGAGGAGATTTAAAACATTGTCAGCGACAGCGCGGAGCCTGGGAAGCTAATGGAAACGGTTGCCTCGGGGTTCATTGTGGGACATAGTATCCAGCACACGTTGGTATTCTGCTTCTAAGTAGGAGAGTGAAGGAGTGAATGCGGATAAAGGCTTTGATGAGGAGACAGACGTTGTCGTTATCGGTGCGGGCATTGGAGGTCTGACGTGCGGTTCCTATCTGGCGAAGCATGGCAAGAAGGTGAAGGTGCTGGAGCAGCACTACGTGCCCGGAGGCTGCTGCACGTCTTTCTCCAGGAAAGGGTTCAAATTCGATGCCGGTGTTCTGCACTTGACGGGCGGCAAAGAGAGCGGCGCGTTCCAGATGGTGCTGTCGGCGCTGGATATCGAGGATGAACTGGAGTTCAGGGAGCAGTTCCAGCGATTTGTTTTCCCCGATGTATCACTGGACGGCAGTCGAGATGTTACGCACTTGCTTTCTCAACTCAAAGGCATGTTTCCGAAGGAGGCTGAAGGCATAGACGGGCTCTTCGATGTCATCGGGAAGCTCTATGACGATGTCCGTAAAATTCCCGAGGCGTCCCCCCTGATCGAGAAGTACCGGGATAAGTCCTTCCAGGAGTTGCTGGACGAGTATTTAAAGGACTCGAAACTCAAGGCTCTGGTAAGTGCAAACTGGCACCTGTGGCATCCCAACTGGCGGAACTCGGCGATAGATTACTCTGCCTTGCTTATCACCGAACAGACGCGCGGCTATTTCTATCCGATGGGAGGAATACAGAGCATACCCGACACGCTGGTGCGGGCTCTGGAGAGATACGGTGGAGAGATAGAATATAAGACCCCGGTTGATCGGATAATTGTGTCAGATGGCGCCGCTGTGGGTGTCAGGACATCCAGGGGGAAACGTATCCGAGCGGAACAAATCGTATCGAATGTAGCAGCACGTTCTACCTTTTTAAACATGGTTGGTGAGGAACATCTCCCGGCAGAGTTCGTCAGTCGAATGCAGCAGTTTGAGGTCAGCCTGTCATCTTTCTATGTCTACCTGGGCGTTGACATTGACCCGAGGGAAGCGGGTCTGGATGCCCCCGAGACGATAGTCTACGAGGCTTACGATAACACACAAGAATGGGAGCTTCTGCTGCACGGGGAGCCCTCTATACCCTGTTTCGGAATTGCCGTGCCGACCTATATCGATCCCGCGCTCGCGCCGCCGGGGTGCCATGTCGTGATAATCATGACAATGGCGCCGTATCATTTGAGGAACAGAAGCTGGAGAGAAGAAAAAACAAGGATGGCAGATGCCCTTATCACAAAGGCTGAAAAGCTGATACCCACCCTTTCAGAACATATCGTTGTGCGGGACGCAGCTACTCCTCTCACCTACGAGAGATATACGTTGAACACGATGGGGGCGGCTATGGGCTGGGCGTTTTCTCCCGGCATGTTCCTGAAGCGACTCGATCAACGCACACCTGTCCGGAATCTCTACCTGGCAGGACATTGGTCGACTCCCGGCGGAGGAGTCCCGGCAGTGGCCATCTCCGGACTTAGAGCCGCACGCATCATCCTGGGCCTGTGATGTATAATGTTTCGTTTTTTGATGTGTCGCCAGCGGTCTGGCATGCTCATGTAAAAAAGGACAGGGAAAAGTACCTGGTTTCTTGTCCACACAGAAGCTGAGAAGAGTCCGATAGACGTTCTCAGGTATAATTTTACTAAAGAGGGGCGTAATTCAGCGAAGGCTGCTTAAGACGTCTTTGAGATCGATTGTTGAATTGTTGTAAATCTGTCTAGGCTCGGGTACTCGACTCGCTTTGGGCCAGGAGTGCCGCCCCCAGCGCACCTATGATCTGAGGCTCCTCCGGAATCAGGATGGGGAATCCGATTTCGGCTTCGAGAAAACGTTCAACCCCTACATTCTTGGCGACGCCTCCAGTAAATACGACCTGTTCTCTGTAGCCGACGGTTTTGCCCATGATAGCCACTCTTGAAGCCACCGCCCTGTGGATTCCGGCGACCAGGTCTTCCCTCTTTTTCCCCTCAGCGCGAAGCGATACCATCTCTGTTTCAGCGAATATGGTGCAGGTGCTGCTTATCTGGCAGGGCTCTTCGCTGGTTAGGGACGTCGGCCCCATTTCCTCGATGTTAAGGTTTAAGACTCCAGCCATAACCTCCAGGAATCGCCCCGTTCCGGCGGCGCATTTGTCATTCATGACGAAATCGGAGACAGTGCCGTTTTCACGAACGCCGATAACCTTGCTGTCCTGTCCGCCAATGTCGATGACCGTTCTGGCTGCCGGTATTAAGAAGTTCACCCCTCTGGCGTGGCAGATAATCTCGGTTGACGCTTTGTTGGAGAAAGCAACTCCGTGGCGCCCGTAACCTGTGGAAATGATAAAGCTGAGGTCGGTCATTGATATTTTAGCCTGCTCCAAAGCCGCTCTTGTTACTTCTTCAGCCGCCCGAGCAACGTTGTGGCCTGTTGGTATTACAGTGTGGGATAGGATCTCGCCATCCGCCACAATGACTGTTTTGGCAGTGGCTGCCCCTACGTCAACTCCCGCAGTAATCATTATAAATCTATGCAGCCCTGGCGGCCTTGGCCGCCCTCAGCAATTCCGCAAACGTTTCAACTCTTGTCTTTAGCTGCCCGGCACTGTAGTTCCGGGTGTCATAGCTGTCCCCCTCCAGAATCAGCACAGGTATGCCCATCTCTTTCTCTATGACCTTCTTGGTGATCATGACGGTGGGGACCCACTCGCGGCAAGAGTAGGGGTAGAAATTGATTGCGCCATCCACGTTGAAAGCCTTGCAGTTCTCCAGGTTGATAGCAACGTGGGCTTCACAGGAGTGAGGTATGTCCAGGCAGGGGCCGACCCCGATCATATCAGCCCAGTCCCTGTAGGGGTGTTTAGTGAGTACCCAGGGGCCGAGCCAGAACGGTATCTGAACACGAATGGCCAGGCCTGCCTCCTCTATCATACATGTTATGCTCGGGTCCACGCTTATCGTGATGGTAGAGAAAACACCGGGAGCTCCTTTCTCGACTACTCCCTTGCCCTGGTCGACTCTCTGCTGTACCTCATCAACCAGGATCTCAAGTGCTTCCTGCTTGCCTTCAATATCTCTCGTAGGCATGGAGTTCAGGAAAAAGGCGTGTGCCAGACTTGACTGGCTTATCGGCTGGGGGTCGGCGTGCCCGATGAGTTCCGCCAGCTGCTGGAACTTTAACCTGTATATGGCATTCGCCTTATTGGTAGTGCGTATTGCCTCCTCCGTCATTTGACAGCCGCTCACTTCCTCAAACATCTTGAAGAGCTTGCGTGCCTGGGAGCCGGAGTAGAGGGCCCGGTAGTCATTATATTTCGGCCAGTCACCCCAGTTCGCATCAGGGCAGCTGTCGAGATATGCCACAGGAACGCCATAGACCTCGTGCAGCAATTGCTCTGCCTCGGATGGCTGGTCACAGTGATAGGACGCGATTAATGACAGATCGGGGAAGGGGATTGCCCCCTTTACCATCGCTCCCAGCCGGGTCTGATATAGAGCACAGTGGGCGGCTCCTGGCGGCAGTCCGTTCTCCTCCCCCGCCTCAAGGAAGGGGGTGAGTTTATCGAAGATCTGGCCTATGGTCATGTTTATTATCTGCCCCGGAGTCGCAAAATAAACGTCCTTTTCTTCGGTTGACAGCATCATTGACATCAACGGCCGGAGTTCCATGGGAAAATCGCTGTATATTACTTTCTCATGTTCTTCCCTTGCCAGTACGAGATTAACAAGCTCCCTCATCCAGATTCCAAGGAATTTTCGTACACCCAGCAACTCTATGTCCAGATACCGCCTCAGCCTCTTCTCACCCCGATTAATGTCCTCCTCCTCAATACCGAGGATATTGAACGCCTTGTCAATCCTCGGCCTTTCCCTTTCTAATTCATCCGGTTCAAAACCGCACAACTTGAAAAGCTCGGTGTACATGATTAAGTTCTCCCCCCTGCCTTGATAATCTCAATAAAAGTTTCGATTCTCGTCCTGAGAGGGCCTTTCTCGGAGACATCGTAATCTGATTCGATCTTTAGCATAGGGATATCGAGCTCCCTCTTTAGAATTTTTTCGAAGTAGAATGACTGGATATCATAGCTGCTCCGGTACATTAGCTGGTACCAGATAATTCCATCTACGTTAAAATCTCTGGCCAGCTCTATCACATAATCCAGCCTCTCCCTGGATGGTCTGAACCAGGCCGGTGGTTCCCTTCTCCTGAAGTATCTATCCGCCAGGGCTTCCATAAGATCACCATTAACCTTGACGTTCTCCCAGTAGTGTCTCATACCCTCGGCGAATTCCTCGACGACGATAGATGCCCCGGCTTCCTGCGTCATCTCCAGGACCTTGTAGTCGCCCATAGCCATAGTTGAACCTGTCAGTAGGAGCCTCGGCCCTTTGGGGCCGGGCGGGGGCTTCTCTCTTAGCTCCTGGTGAATCGACTCCAGGGCGTCTATGAAGACGGGCTTATCGGCGATGAAGGAAGCGTGGTTCAGCCTCACGAATTCATAGCCGGTAATAGGCGACTGCTGCGATTTACGCAGCAGGCTTATCTCTTTCAGAATATCCCTCATTCTATTGCACAGACTAATCGCTTCCCTCAGTCTACTGTCCTCGATCTTGTTTCCTGTGAACTCCTCCAGCTTGCTCTTAAGCGAATGCAGACCCGCGAGATAGTACTCGAATGCGTGTTCATCTTTCTGATGAGGAACGCCAAACCTGAATACATTGTCATTGGCGAAAAAGTCGAAACAATCGGCTATGGTCTTGATATTGTGGTCGGTAACAGGGACTATGAGGAGGTCGAGCATTTGATAGAGAGGCTCCTCCCCCAGCATCCTGTACCCAATCTGAGACCTGCAGAATGTGTCTATAAATCGAGGAACATAGGCGGCGCTCTCAGCTACAGGCTCAGGGTCGCCTCCCCGGATAAGGCCCACCGGAACTGCCCCGCAGGCATAGACCAGCTCCTCCGGCATATAGCCGCCGGGAGCGTACCCGATTAGTTTGGTGCCCTTCTCGCGTAACCGTGTTAATTCGGTCAGTCTGGTTGACATGTGGTCCGTAAGTTTCTTCATCGCGTCCATTAACAATACCTCTAGGTTAACATGCTAACATCAGGCATCCTTCGAGTCAATTTAATGAACGAGGCCTTTCGAAAGGCTCCAGAATCAGTCTTTGCCCGGATACCCGGGGTGGTGTATCCTCTTTTACAACAATATTGCAGGGTCGGCATCCCCGGGGCTTCGAGACAATTTAGATAAAGGGTTTTTTCGTCTGCACGCGCCCTGTCACAGGAGCAGCCATCCCGTCCTCCCGGCGGATATGGAGGTAAAGTTTGCATTATTCGCCTTTACTGTCAGCCTGGGTTTGGTTATACTCGGTATATTCTTGTCTTGTTTTACGGAGGAGAGTTTAGATGAAGGCCTTGATATTGGCGGGCGGCTCGGGGACGAGGCTCAAGCCGATTACCCATACTATACCCAAGCAGCTTCTACCTGTCGCGAATAAGCCGATCCTCTTCTACGTTTTGGATCAAATAAGAGAAGCAGGTATCAGAGACGTCGGTATTATCATTTCGCCGGAAACAGGTTCCTACATCAAGGAAGCGGTTGGCGATGGCTCCAAATGGGATAGCAAGATTACCTATGTTCCCCAGTCCGACCCTCTGGGGCTGGCACATGCCGTGAAAACGGCGGGGGATTTCCTGGGTGGCTCTCCGTTTCTCATGTTCCTCGGTGATAACCTGGTCGAGGGCGGCGTTAAAAGCTTTGTTCAGGAATTCGATGCCCATTCTCCCGATGCACTGGTACTTCTCAAGGAGGTGGCGTATCCCCGCCTTTTCGGTGTTGCCGAGCTCAATGGGAAAGGTGAGGTGGTTAAACTCGTGGAAAAGCCGGAGGAGCCCAGAACGAATCTTGCCCTGGTAGGGGTTTATCTCTTCACACCTGAAATCCACAGCGCTATTGGTCAGATTAAGCCCTCGTGGCGCGGTGAACTGGAGATAACAGATGCCATTCAGAAGCTTCTCGAAGCGGGCAAGGAGATCAGGAGCCGCATTCTTACGGGGTGGTGGCTTGATACGGGGAAAAAGGATGATCTGCTGGAGGCGAACAGGGTAGTTCTCGATAGCCTGCTCAGGCGCGATGTACAGGGGGAGATCGACTTCGAGAGCAAGGTCGTAGGCAGGGTGGAGGTAAAGGCGGGCGCGAAGGTTGAGAACAGTACTGTTCGAGGGCCGGTATCGATTGCCGAAGGGTGCCTGATAAGGAACTCTTTTATTGGCCCTTTTACCAGTATCGGGGCGAGTGCAATAGTGGAAGATTCGTCCATAGGGCATTCAGTGATTTTAGAGAACAGTCGCATTCACGGAATTGAGCGTCTGGAGGATAGTCTCATCGGCACGGGTGTTGAGCTTAAGAAGGCTGACGAGAGGTTTAAAGCGGTGAAACTCTTTGTGGGCTGTGACTCCAGTCTGGAATTGTAGGAGGCCGAAATGGAGTATATATCAGGGGTTAAAGTGCGGAAGCTTCGCCTCATCCCGGATGACCGGGGCTGGCTAATGGAGTTGTTGCGTACGGACTGGGAGGAGTTCGAACAATTCGGTCAGGCTTATGTTACAACGTGCTATCCGGGCGTGGTTAAAGCCTGGCATTACCACAAGGGGCAGACCGACTACTTCACCTGCGTCGGTGGAGTTGCCAAACTCGCTTTGTACGATGCCCGCGAGGACTCGCCGACGAAGGGTATAATAAATGAGTTCTATCTCGGAACCCTGAGCCCTGTTCTGGTGAAAATCCCGCGTCTTGTTTATCATGGTTTCACTGCTGTTGGTACCGAGACAGCCATGATAGTCAATTTCCCCACCGCACTCTACAACTACGAGAAGCCGGACGAATACCGCGTTCCATACGATGATCCTGCGATCTCTTATAAGTGGGAGGTAACGATGGGATGAAAGCGCTGATAACAGGCGCCGGGGGGATGCTGGCGAATGACCTGGTGCCTATACTCTCGGAACGGGGCTATGAAGTCCTCGCTCTGCCCCATGATAAGCTTGATAAGACCGATCTTGGAGCGATCAGGGCTACCGCAGATGGCTTTCAGCCGGAGCTTATCGTTAACTGTGCTGCCTATAACAAAGTGGACGACGCGGAAAACGAAGAGCAACAGGCACTTATGGTGAACAGCTTTGGGGTTCAGAACCTCTGCCTTGTATGCCAGGAGATAGACATCCCTTTAGTCCATTTCAGCACCGACTATGTTTTCGATGGTACCAAGGAAGGCCCTTACACTATATATGACGAGCCCAACCCTTTGGGCACGTACGGGCGCTCCAAGCTCCTCGGAGAGAAGTATGTGCTATGGCTTTTAAGCAAATTTTATCTGATTCGCACCACCTGGTTATTCGGCACTTATGGCAGGAACTTTATTGATAATATGCTGGAGATCGGCCAAAGGCAGAAAAAGATATCGGTGGTTAATGATCAGCGGGGTTGCCCCACCTGGACCCGTCACCTGGCGGAAGCTGTTGTTGATCTGCTTGAGACAGGGAGGTACGGAGTATACCATATAACAAATTCCGAGCCTACCACCTGGTTTGAATTCGCCCGGGAGATATTCCGCCTCACAGGTATGGATGTGGAGTTAGTCCCGGTAACCTCGGACCAGTTCCCCACACCGGCGAAGAGGCCTCTTAACAGTGTTCTGGACCCTTTCCCCCTTCCGCACCTACTGGGGCGGGAGATGCCTTCATGGCGGGAAGGGCTCAGGGAACACTTAAAGCAGAAGGGCGTGGTTAAATAGTAGGGATTTAAGAGTAAAATAAAATGAAGTTGCTTGTGACCGGCGGTGCCGGCTTTATAGGCTCCAACTTTGTTCATTACGTCTTGCGGGAACATCCCGACTATGAAGTGGTAAACCTTGATGCGCTGACCTACGCTGGCAGTCTGGAAAATCTTGAGGGGGTTATGGACAATCCCGGGCACAAGTTTGTGCAGGGAAGAATCGAGGACGGCAACCTTGTAGGTCAATTAATGAAAGACATAGATGTGGTGGTTAACTTCGCCGCTGAGTCACATGTCGATAGGAGCATACTTGAGCCTCAGGTTTTCATTGTGACCAATGTTCTGGGTACGCAGGTTCTGCTCGATGCTGCGCTGAAATATGAAGTGAAGCTCTTTTACCAGATATCGACAGACGAAGTCTATGGCGCACTCGAGCTTGATTCGAAAGAGAGGTTTACAGAGGATTCCCCCCTTCGCCCCAACTCCCCCTATGCTGCCAGCAAGACCTCCGCCGATCTGCTCGTTCGGGCTTATCATCGAACTTTCGGTCTTCCCGTGGTCATCTCGCGTTGCAGCAATAACTACGGGCCGCGGCAGCATCCGGAGAAATTTCTACCTACGGTTATCCTGAGTGCTCTGCACGACAGGCCTGTGCCTGTCTATGGTGACGGGCTCTACGTACGTGACTGGATTCACGTTGTAGACCACTGCCGCGCGATAGACTTTATCATGAGCAGTGGGGAAATAGGCCAGGTCTACAATATAGGCACTGATAATGAGTGGGCTAACATAGACCTGGCGAAGAAGGTGTTGCAGATACTGGGGAAAACCGATAGCCTGCTCCGGTCTGTCACCGATCGCCCTGGCCACGACAGGCGCTACGCGCTGGTCGGCGACAAGCTAAAGCGTGAACTTGACTGGAAGCCCTCTATCCCCTTCGACCAGGGCCTCACTGAGACCGTACGCTGGTATTCGGGAATTGGCGTTTGACCTCACCAGCGGCACTAATCGTATAGAGGCGTGATTCTATGCGAGCCCGCGTGTCTTTTTCAACCTGTCGGCCAGCATAGGTACTACCTGGAACAGGTCCCCCACGATTCCGTATGTGGCCACCTCGAAGATGGGTGCGTTCGGGTCTTCGTTTATGGCGACAATAACCTCGGCAGTCTGCATGCCGGCAAGGTGCTGTACTGCTCCGGAGATGCCACATGCGACATAGAGCTTGGGGCAGACAGTCTTACCTGTCTGGCCTACCTGATGGGAATAGGGAATCCAGCCGTCATCAACCGGGGGGCGTGACGAGCCCAGCGCTGCCCCCAGCGCATCCGCCAGTTCCGCTACTACCTGGAAATTATCAGGTTTGCCCAGACCGCGGCCGCCGGAGACAATAATCTCTGCCTCATCCAGCTTGACCCTCTCGGACAGGTCTTCGACGAAATTCAGCAGCTTTGTCCTGGCGGTGACAGATTCCTTGTCGAAATCCACCTTTATTATCTCTCCCTGCCGCTTTTCGTCCGGCGTCCCCCTTTTGCACACATGGGGTCGGACGGTGGCCATCTGAGGCCTTCTCGCCTGGCATGTGATGGTGGCCATGACGTTGCCGCCGAAAGTGGGGCGTGTCTGCAGCAGGAGCTTGCTCTCAGGGTCGATATCGAGGCCGGTGCAGTCGGCGGTGAGCCCCGTATAGATGATAGAAGCGACCCTCGGTATGAATGAGCGGCCCATCGCAGTGGCGCCGGCGAGAAGTATCTCCGGCCTGCGCTCGCGGATTAAATCAACTAAAGCCGCGGTATAGTAATCTTCCTGGTGATCCGCCAGTGCGGGATCATCAACAAGATAGACCTTATCTGCGCCGTAAGCCACGAGCCCTTCAACCCCTTCGACTTTATGGCCGAGGCATATTGCGGCAAGCTCGGTCCCCAGCTTATCCGCCAGCTTTCGTCCCTCTGCCAGGAGTTCGTAGGCTACACTTTTCAGCCTGCCGTCTCGCTGCTCGGCGAATACCCAGACTCCCTGAAAGCCCTCGCTGACCTCTTGCACCACTTCCTCGATTGTTATGGCATCGTATGCGCATGCTTCGACGCAGGAGCCGCAGAGGTTGCAGCCTTCCTTGATCTGCGCTACATCGTCGATAACCTCTATCGCCCCGAAGGGACAGACGGGCTCACAGGCGCCGCAGCCGGTACACTTATCAGGGTCGATCTGTATTCCCATGCTTTTTCCTCTTGGTTAGTTAATATTCGGTTAGCATTTATCAGAATTATGGGTGGTTTGGAGCATTTGCTCCAACCAGACCTGGAGCGTCTGCTCCAGGCTACCCCTTACTACCCCCGCTCGCGGTGGATGTTATCATCCACCGCAAACCACATACTACAGTCCTGCGCCTCCTTTTCCAAAACTGGGTGGGTTGAGCGCAGCGAAACCCACCACATAACTGACCGCCGATAGCTGAATGCTGAATAGGCGGGTTCCATTTCATTTCACCCACCCTACTATTAGATTATCTCCTCCAGCCTCTCGACTAATTGGCCTACCTGTTCCTCAGGTGTCCCCTGTAGCATCTCGCTTTTGTGCTCCCTCCTGGGAAAGAATATCTTCACCACCCGGGTTGGGGAGCCGGCGATACCGGCCTTGTCGCTATCGACTCCAATATCTTCGGCTGTCCACACGGTTATCCGGGCGCTCTTAGCCTTCATACTACCGCGCAGTGATGGCAGGCGGGGCACATTAATCTCCTTGACCACGGTGATTGCAGCGGGGAGGGCCATCTCAAGGACTTCGTAGCCTTCCTCGACCATTCGCTGCACCCTTATATATCCCTCCTTTATCTCCTCGATCTTGCTCACATAGGCTACGAAGGGAATCCCCAGCATCTCGGATAGACCGGGACCTACCTGCCCCGTATCGCCATCCAGCGTCTGCTTGCCGCAGATTATCACATCGTAGTCAGCTATAGTGGCGATTGCTCTGGAGAGGACATAGGAGGTAGCCCAGGTGTCGGAGCCGGCGAAGACACGGTCGCTGATCAGAATGACCTCATCGGCTCCGAGAGAAACCGTTTCCCTCAGCGCATCCTCTGCCTGGGGAGGCCCCATGGTTATGACTGTGACCTTGCCGCCGCATCTCTCCTTCAGGCGAACGCCTTCCTCCAGTGCATAGGTATCGAAGGGATTGATGATACTTTCTACACCCTCCCGGACCAGCGTGTTGGTCTCGGGGTCTATCTTGATCTCAGTAGTGCCGGGCACCTGCTTTATGCAAACCACGATGTTCATTCTCTAAGCGCCTTTCTTTTCAACAACTCCAGGGCGATGACATTTCTCAGCACCTGATTGGTGCCCTCATATATCTGGTTGATCTTGGCGTCACGCATCATCTTCTCCGCGGGATAGTCGCGCATGTAGCCCACGCCGCCGAATACCTGCACGGCATCGGTGGTTACCTTCATCGCCATGTCAGTGGCGAAGACCTTGGCCATCGCTCCTTCCTCGGTAAAATTCTTGGCGCCGCTGTCGATAGTTTTGGCCGTGGCATAAATCAGGGCTCTGGCTGCTTCCAGTTCCATGTCCATATTGGCCAGCATGTGCTGAACGGCCTGGAAGGACGATACAGGGTGTCCGAATTGATGACGCTGGCGCGCATAAGCCACCGCTGCCTCCAGTGCCCCCTGGGCGAGTCCAAGTGCCAGGGCAGCGACACCCGGGCGGGAAGAGTCCAGGGTCTTCATGGTCACGATGAACCCCAGTCCCTCTCTGCCCACCAGGTTTTCCTTAGGCACCCGGCAGTTATGGAAGACGAGCTCCCTGGTAGCGGCGGAGCGGATACCCAGCTTCCTCTCTTTTTTACCGAAGGTGAAGCCGGGCGTCCCTTTCTCCACTACGAAGGCGCTGGCGCCGCGGCTGCCTCTTGATGGGTCGGTCAGCGCGATAATGGTGTAAATCTCGGCCTCGCCACCGTTGGTGATGAACTGCTTGGTGCCGTTGATGATGTAGTCATCGCCATCGCGGGCGGCAGTAGCTTTTATGGCAGCGGCGTCGCTGCCGGCTCCGGACTCTGTTAGACCAAAGGCGGTAAGCTTCGCTCCGTCGGCTATTGTGGGGAGGTATTTCTGTTTCTGTTCCTCATTACCATAGAGAAGTATAGGCATGGCCCCGAGCGCGTCTGCGGCGTAGGTAAGGGCCACTCCACAGCAGGCCCGGCTCAGCTCCTCTATCGCTACGCACAGGGCGAAACAACCTTCCCCCAGACCTTCGTACTGCTCAGGTATGAAGATTCTAAATAAGTCAGCATCGGCCATATCTTTGACTATTGCCCAGGGGAACTCCTCCTTCTCATCCAGCTCGGCACGAACGGGGAGTATCCTCTCCTCGGCGATCCTTCGGGCGAGCCCCTTGATTAGCTGCTGCTGTTCAGTTAAGAAATATTCCAAAGAAATTCTCCTTTATCAGGAATTTAGCAGAATAACGTAATTGTAGCTATTTCTTGAAACTTATCAACCCCACCTGGCTGTTAGTGAGCGGAAGAGGTTGTCGCATTACGTAGCAGTATGCCGATACTGGTCGTTTATAATGGTGTACTGTTATACTGGTATTATGGTATACCATCTATTACGAGTGGAGGCGCTCCACTATACTCTCGGCCTGGCTTATTATATGATCGATTATCTCCTTAACACTCAATATATCGTCGACTAGACCTACCACAGGACCGCAGGCGACGACTCCAGCTTCGACGTCGTTCTCGAAGAGCACCTTCTTATAATTATCACCTCCGATGAAAGGCAGTAGCTCGAGCATGGTGGTGCCTTTACTCTCCAGTTCCAGCACTTTCTCCGTAGCTGCGTTTCTGCGTACCCTGTAAGCCCTGTTCAACGAACGCTCTATATAAACAGTATCAGTAGCTTCGGTCCGAACAAGCCAGTCTTTGAACATCCCGCTGGCCGGGCACTCGTGGGAGGCCATGAGTCTGGTGCCAATCTGTACACCGGAGGCGCCGAGAGCCAGTGCTGATACAAAAGCCCGGCCGTCGCCAACTCCGCCGGCTGCGATCACCGGTATCTTCAGAGAGTCCACAGCCAGCGGTATCATGATCGAGAGTGGGAGGTCGTCCAGGCCGGTATGCCCCGCTGCCTCGTAGCCCACGAGGGTAACAGCATCGACACCTGCCCGCTCTGCCGATTTGGCGTGCCTCACCGTAGCGCACTTGTGAAGCACAATGATACCCGCGTTTTTGAGCTGCTTTACATAAGGAGCGGGGTTAAGGGCCGCAGTTTCCACGAGCTTGACCTTTTCTTCAACGACTACTTCCATATCCTCGTTGATCCTGTTCGGGTCTCTAGTAATAAGGGCGATGTTCACGCCGAATGGTCTATCGGTGAGATCGCGGCAGGTCCTGATCTGCTCCCTCAATTCCTCCTTATTCTCGCAGGTAACAGCAGCGATAAGCCCAAAGCCACCGGCGTTGGAAATCGCTGCTGCCAGCTCGGCGTTACTAAGGTATGCCATCGCCCCTCCGATGATGGGATAGTCGATGCCAAGGAGCCCGGTCAGTCTTGTTTTGAACATATTTACCTTCTCCTTATCGCCCTGGGGCTTGACTAAGGGTAGCATCAGGTGAAGGCGTAAGTCAACATGGAGTCTGTTTGCGTAGCAGCAGGGCAGGGGCATTCCGGCAAGTCTGCGCTGGCGGGCTGGAGGTTAACATAAGTAAGATTTCGCTGATGTATGCCTAGACAGCCAGGCATCTAGGCATACAGACGTCTGGCTGTCTATCATGCTGAGAGGCTGTATGTTTAAACAGCTAATTTACATGGTTGGATGCCTTTTTAGCCAGGGGAATACGTTTTTGAACGTAAATGAAAACGAGGCTCTGAGATCAAAATCTGGGCGTTTTTTGCCAGGGAAGAAGGGTTTACTTCGTAAATACAGTTTAGGGATGTGATACCGATTAAAATTCGCTTTTTTTCAGGAAGGGCAAAACGCTGAGTAGGGGACAGCACTGGCAGGATTTATAGGGAATTTCAAATGTGAAAAGTCATACTGGTGGAGTAACACAGAGATGTCTGCCGGTTACACAAGGAGCTAGCACACTGTATTGGCAAAAAGAGAGGCAGAATAATTATTGAGTTTAGATAGAAGCTAAAGGATTGGCAGCTTGTAAAGTAAGTACATAGTGTAGTTAGCACGGCACTAATTATTAACACAGCGTTTAGAAGAAGTAGGACGTTGTGTAAAAAGATATAGTTAAGGACTTGTGTATGGGCTATGTATTGTGTTATACTTTGTGTGGCAATATATGCTGGAGGGGTTAAATGTTTAGGTGCAGGGAGTGCGGGAAAGAGTTCAGTGACTGGCACGCACTTGGAGGCCACATGAGGACGCATAGGGCGAAAAAGGAGCGCGGTATAAACTTGCCTACCGATGAAGAGCAGAAGAAAGAGATATTAGGGAGGGCACTGGACAAACTAAGTGAACTAAGCCCGCAGGAGGCATGGCAGATTGTAGTGAACTGGATAATGGATATATACAGGCAGGAGACAATTCGAGAGGAGACCATACAGGCTTACCGTATGAGGTTGCATGATAGTGAGGCGAAGATAGATGCGATACAGAATGATTTGAAAAAGCTGCAGCAGATGGTCACGGGGAGTCAGTAGGTAGCCGCATTTACAAAGAGCCGGGCAATCAGCTATAATCTGTGCCATGACTGCACTGAGAACGAATTATTGTGGAGAGTTGCGCAAGGAGCACGTCGGTCAGGAGGTGACCATCGCCGGGTGGGTCAACCGCCGGCGCGACCACGGGGGGTTGATATTCATTGACCTGCGCGATCGAGAGGGAATAGTACAGACGGTATTCAACCCCGAACTGTCGGCTACAAGCCACTCGATCGCCAACGAGCTGCGAAATGAATATGTGGTTCAAGTGAAGGGCAGGGTCTCGCTCCGACCTGCGGGTACGGAGAACAGAAACCTGCCAACGGGCGATGTTGAGCTTATTGCCGATGATGTGGAGATACTCAATAGGGCGAAGACACCGCCGTTTTACATAAATGAGGAAATTGAGATAGAGGAAACGCTTCGTCTCAAGTATCGCTACCTTGATCTGAGGCGAGAGCGGATGCAACGTAATATTGTCCTGCGTCACCGCGTCGTCAAGTTCATCCGTGACTTCCTCGATACCAAAGGGTTCATCGAAATCGAGACGCCTGTCCTGATTAAAAGCACGCCGGAGGGAGCAAGAGACTATCTTGTGCCCAGTCGAACTCACGCTGGCAAGTTCTATGCTTTGCCCCAGTCGCCACAGCAGTTGAAGCAGCTACTTATGGTGGCTGGATATGACAAGTACTTCCAGATAGCTCGCTGTTTCCGTGATGAAGACCCCAGGGCTGACCGCCAGCCGGAGTTCACCCAGCTCGACCTTGAGATGAGCTTTGTGGATGAGGACGATATACTCAATCTGATGGAGGAGCTTTTCACCTCGCTCGTAGAGACCATAGTACCTGATATGAAGATAATCAAGCCGTTCCCCAGACTTACTTACGCTGAGGTTATGGAGAGATACGGGAGTGATAAGCCGGACTTGAGGTTCGGGCTGGAACTCGCTGACCTTTCGGATATTTTCTCCTCTACTGAGTTCTCTGTCTTTCGTTCGGTCCTTGGCGAGGGAGGCAGGATTAGGGGATTTGCTGCTCCGGACTGTGCCAGCTACTCACGCAGCCAGCTGGCGGAGTTGACCGAGTTCGTTCGCAGCCGTGGGGCTAAAGGACTGGTCACCATGTCGCTCGAAGGAGAGCCCGGGGAGGCGCTCACTGACCTGGTCCAGGAAAACGTTCGCTCCGTTGTAGCTAAGTTCCTGACTGCGGGTCAGATAGCAGAGATCGCCAGCCGCCTGGGGGCTAAAATGGGAGACCTTTTACTTATAGTCGCAGACAAGACAAAGATAGTTGATGCTGTACTGAGCAGCTTGCGCTCGGAGATAGCACAGCGTCTTGGCCTGATCGACCCCAACCTTCTGGCCTTTGCTTTTGTGCAGGACTATCCTTTGTTTGAACTGAACGATGAGGGGCAGTGGGAGACGATGCACCATCCTTTCACTGCACCCAGGAGTGAAGATGTAGAGCTGCTCGATACCGATCCAGGAAGGATAGGGGCCAGACACTACGATTTTGTATGCAACGGCTCAGAGATCTCCAGCGGCTCGATCAGGATACATGACCGCGAGATCCAGGAAAAGGTGTTTGAGATTCTGGGATATAGCAGGGATGAGACCCGGGAGAGGTTCGGGCATCTCCTGGAGGCCCTGGAGTGCGGTGCCCCTCCGCACGGGGGTATTGCCCCTGGAATCGACCGCTTTGTAATGATCCTGGCCGGAGAAGAGAACATCCGCGAGGTCATTGCCTTCCCCAAAACTCAAAGTGCTGTGGACCTCATGTTAGATTCACCTTCTCCGGTTTCCCCTGAGCAGCTTCGGGAATTGCACCTCAAGCTCAGCGAGGATTGATTCGCGCTTAGGCCGGGATGCATCGTAAATTGTTCACTACAATGACGCTTAATGATATAATGAGGGTGATATGAAGGTTACAGCGGACAAGATCGAGGGAAGTCAGGTGGTCCTCAATATAGAGGTTGATGCGGAGGAGATGGAAAATGCCATCAAGAAGGCTTATCGCCGCCTGGGGGCTAAAACGACCGTCCCGGGTTTTCGCAAGGGCAAGGCTCCTCAGGATATGCTCGAGCGGTATTTTGGCAGGGAGGCCCTGGTAGAAGACGCTGCCGAGCATCTTCTGCCGGAGGTTTACGATCAGGCGATTCAAGAGCAGGGGGTGGATGCTATCGCCCAGCCCCAGATAGATGTTCTCCAGATCGACCCGTTGTCGTTTAAGGCCACTGTTCCGGTAAAGTCCACTATTGAGCTGGATGACTATCACCAGATAAAGTATGAGAGGGAGGCGGTGACGGTGACTGAGGAGGAGGAAGCAGAGGCACTGGAGAGTATTCGCTATATGCAGGCGCCGTGGGAGCCCGTAGAACGGCAGGCGAGTTTTGGTGATCTGCTGGCCATTGATGTGGAGGGCACGGTGGATGGTAAGGCTATTATCGAGGAAAAAGAGGGGTGGTATCAATTATCGCCCGATTTACCCAATGCCGTGCCTGGCTTTGCCGAGCAGATTGAAGGGGCAGAGAAGGGTGAGGAGCGAGTGTTTACTCTGACATTGCCTGAGGGACAAGGGGAGTACGGGGGAAAGGAATGCAATTTCAAAGTCCTGGTCAATGAGATCAAGGAAAAGAAGCTGGCCGAGTTGGACGACGATTTCGCGAAAAGCCTGGGTCAGGGTTTGGAGACATTGGACTTACTCAAGGAGAAAATTGCCGCTGATCTTAAGTTGAGGAAAGAGACAGAATCCAAGAATAACCTTGAGGAGAAAGCGATCAAAGCTCTGGTTGATCTCGCTCATGCCGACTTTCCCGATATAATGGTGCAAGATGAGATCGATCACCTTATCTCAGAGCGGGAAAGATACTTTGGAGACAGACAGGGTCTTGAAAACTATCTAGACAGTCTTAAAAAAACTAAGGAAGAGTTCAGGGACGAACTCAGGCCAGTGGCCGAGCGAATCGTTCTTCGTTCTCTGGTCTTGCAGAAATTTGCTGAACTGGAGGGGGTCGAGGTTAGTGATGCTGATATTGATGCTGAGATGGAGCATATTATGCAGCATACGTCTGATGAAGGCATACAGCAGCTTTTCAAGTCCCCATCAGCGCGGGAGTCTTTAAGACGGAATCTTTTTATTCGAAAGGCAATTGATCGCTTGGTACAGATAGCTACCGGGGAGGAAACGCCTTCACCTTCAGAGGACGAATCTATAGTATTGCCAGTAAAAGAAGAGGGGGACGAAAATGAAGATGCAACCGAGTAACGTGATTCCTTTCGTAATCGAAAGCAGTGCCCGTGGGGAGCGTACATTCGACATATATTCGCTGCTCCTAAAGGAGCGCATTGTCTTTTTAGGTTATCCGATTACGGACCAGATAGCCAACGTTATAATAGCCCAGCTTCTCTACCTGGAGCGTGAGGACCCGGACAAGGACATCAGCCTCTATATCCACTGTCCCGGGGGCGTTATCAACTCCGGGCTTGCGATATACGATACCATACAGCTTATACGCTGCGACGTGTCTACCATCTGCGTTGGTCTGGCGGCGAGCATGGGTACTATTCTGTTAGCTGCTGGTGCTAAAGGAAAACGTTACGCTCTGCCCAATGCCACGGTTCACATGCACCAGCCTATGGGGGGTGCCCAGGGACAGGCAGCGGATATCGAGATCGCCGCTCGGGAGATCCTGCGCTTGCAGGATGTAATCCGCTCTATACTGGTGAAGCATACGGGCCAGACTCTGGAGAAGATAATTCATGACACCGACCGTGACTTCTACATGAACTCTGAGTCAGCCGTGGAGTACGGGGTTATCGATGAGATATTAAGGGGGGCTGCGGTTGAAAAGAAGCCAGTCGAAGGGAAAGGGGCTGCGGTAGAAGAGAAACCAGCTGAAGAGAAAGGGGCTGAGGAGAAGGCTGCCTAGGTCGGACTAATCTTATTAAAACCGATCGCGGGTCCCGGCTTCTATTCTAATAACAGCTTTTAATCCTTTTCCCGGGTGGAACGGAGTGTCGGCTTCACGCGAATGCTCCTGTTAATCCCTTTGTACGTAAGGCTTTACTATTGCATTGATTTCTTCAGTTAAGGAATAGCCTTTAACCATCCGTCCACTGCTGTCGACCACTTTTCCATCTTCTATCCGAACCATCCCTTCGCTGAATGCCTTGATAGTGGCAACGATGAGCGGCAGCTCTCTTTTTACCCCTTCACTTCGGATTAATCTAAATAGAGGGTTATCATCTCCCTGTCGGGCTATCAATTCATTTGTGGGTAACCCCTTTATCTCCTCCCAATGCCTATCGAAGGGTTCGCCCCTGATGGGAAATGTGCAATAGGTCACTGGAGGTCCCTTGTCCAGCTCGGGGATAACCAGATGCATCATCACTCCTGTCTCGGATGCCTCGCGTTCTATCAGCTTCCAAATCACCTCTCGCCAGGTGCCTTGCGGGCCACCGGGAGCGGCCGGGTGGAGGTTTATCATGTCGTAGCGCTGGCACATCTCTTCTCCGACGATGAGCATATAGCCGGCGAGAACGCAGACATCAACCTGGAAGAACTTCAGTCGCTCCATCACTTGTCTATCGTATTCAAGTCTCCAATCTGTAAGAGGGTCGGCTTTCCGCCTGGCCCGGAACTTCCTGGAGGAGAAGCAGACAAGGGGGATGTGGTAAGATTCCACCAGCTTGAGAAACAGGTCGGTCTCATTTGAATGCCCCGGCTCGCGGTTGCAAAACACAAAAGCTATATCAGCCGTTATCTGGCCTTTATCTATACTTTCCTTCATGGCTGTCAGCAGGTTACGGGACCCCTCACCTCTTCCTGAGGAAAACCAACCTATTTGATACATTGCAGCTAGCTCCTCTTGAATCGCTTGATCAGTCTGTTCCTGATATTGTAGAGCTGAGTCCAGGCGCTGGTTTTACTCGTGAAAATTTTGCCTTTAACAATGGCCTGTCGAAACTGCTCGGCATCGTTGAATTCAGGAAGTTCGATAAAGGACCTGCCGATTTCCCCTATGACATGGGCATCGCTACCGACAGTACACGGCAGTCCGTGGCTTTGAGCAAACTGAAGGGCGCGTGACGAGTCACGCTGCAAAAAAGTACGTGAGTTGTAAATCTCGATGAGATCGACGTCGGGTATTATCCTCTCCAGCGCATCGCGGCGCAGTCGGGAATGAGGACGGAATCGATCAAAGGGATGAGGTATGCATACCAGTCCGCCCTGTGCTTTGATTCGGGCTACGGTTTCCTCGGGGGGCAGGTGGGGGGGGATCTCTTCAGTGAGAAAAAGCCCGATGATCTCCCCGCACGTGGTCAACACCTCCTCGCCGACTATGATCTTGAAAGGAGCGATACGATTCATCTCAAGCGCTCCGGATATGGTGTCATGGTCGGTTATTGCCAGACAGTTTATCCCGGTATCAAGGCAATATTGGACAATCTTCTCTAGAGAGGATGTTGAGTCTTTGGAATAGCAGGTGTGCACATGGAGGTCGGCTTTCAACAACTTGATTCACCTGGAGGCTTATGCTCTTTCCACATAGCTAGCGTCACGGGTGTCGACACGGACTGTGTCCCCGGTGTTGATAAAGAAGGGTACCTGGACGGTAACGCCGGTCTCTAAGACAGCCGGCTTTGTTCCTGCCTGCGAAGTGTCCCCCTTATAGCTGGGGCCGGTCTCGGTGACCCGGAGGTCCACGGTGATCGGTAGCTCTATACCGACCGCTTCATCACCGTAGCGCGATATTGTGAGTGTCATTCCATCCTTGAGATAGTTGAGGGCATCCCCCAGTTGCTCTGAGGTCAGCGGCGTCTGTTCAAAGGTCTCTGTGTCCATAAAATAGTACAGGTCGCCGTCTTGGTAAAGGTACTGGGCATCACGCTCGTCCAGGCGCACGCGCTTGAATTTATCACTCGCGGGGAAGGTGCGTTCAGTAATGTGCCCCGCGCGAATGTCTCGCAGCTTGAGTCGTACCTGTGCGCTGCCACGGGCTATCTTGATATGCTGGTAGTCAAGGATATTATACAGCTGGCCATCAAGCTCGATGGTTATTCCTTTTCTCGCTTCGCTAGCGCTGATCATCGTATTACCTCCGTGCCTTTTTCGCCCTGGTCAGCGGCCGTGCCCTGCCTTCTTCCAGCACTACTGTGTCTTCTATCCTGATACCACCCCAGCCCGGAATGTAGATACCCGGCTCAATGGTGAATACCATGCTATTGGCCAGAACGTTCGGGGAGTCGGGACCAAGGCGAGGCTCCTCGTGAGCGGCTAGACCCACGCCGTGTCCCAGCCCGTGACCGAATTTATCCTCGTATCCTGCCTGGGCGATAACTGTGCGGGCGAGTCGGTCAACCTGGTCACCGTTCATACCTACCTGCAATGCTGACATCGCAGTAAGCTGCGCCCCCAAAACTATATCATAAATCCGACGGTAGGTGTTATCTCCATCCCCAAGGCAAATGGTGCGAGTAATATCGCTGGAGTACCCGCCGATCTTTGCGCCGAGGTCGATTACCACTGGCTCGTCAGTACGAATAGCCCTGTCAGTTGGTTTGGCATGGGGCAGTGCTGCGTTCGGGCCTGAAGCCACGATAATGTCGAAGGGGAGAGGCTCGCTGCCGTTGCGGCGCATGAAGTTCTCCAGTTCCCAGGCCAGTTCTATCTCTGAAATACCCTGCTGAACTCCAGGTAAAACCTCTTCAAGGGCGGCATCCGACAGCGCCGCCGCCTTCTCAAGATATTCCAGTTCTGACTGGTCCTTTATCGCACGCAGCGACTCCACCAGACCCTCTGTGGAAACGAGATTGATCTCTCTGCCGGTCTTGCCTGTGGCTGCAGTCAGCTCCTTGTAGGTGAGGAAGGAAATGTCTCTGCCTTCGAAGCCAAGCTTCTGGATGTTCAAACCTGATAGCAGCGAAGAGAGCCATTTCGATGGCGCCCCCTGGATTCGGACTATCTCGAAAGCCGGTGCTTCGGATTGTGCCTGCTCAACGTAACGAAAATCGGTAGCCAGGATGGCGCTATCCTGCGAGATGAGTAGAAACCCTGCTGAGCCGGTGAAGCCGGATAGGTAACGGCGGTTCTCTCCTTGAGAGACGAGAATAGCGTCAATACCACTGTGGTGGAGTTGGTTCCTGAGTCCCTCGAGCCGTGCGGCCATGGGCAGTCTATGCCTCCAGCGCCACCATAATCTCCAGGGCGGCTATATACCCCCGCCACCCCAGCCCTGTTATTTGACCTCTGGATACAGGTGCAATGACAGACTGCTGTCTGAACTCCTCCCGGGCATAAACATTAGAGAGATGCACCTCTATTACGGGTAGGGAGGTATCGGCCAGAGCGTCACGCAGGGACAGTCCGTAGTGGGTTAGCGCACCGGGATTGATGATAATGCCTGTGGCTTCGGAGAATTTTTCCTGGATGAAATCGACGAGCGCGCCCTCGTGATTGGACTGAAAGGTCTGTACCTCGACCCCCAGCTCATAGGCCGCTTTATCCAGCAGAGAGTTGATTTCGTCCAGGGTTTTATCTCCATAAAGTGAGACCTGCCGAGAGCCGAGCATGTTCAGGTTCGGACCATGGATGACCAAAATCCTCATTATTCCCCCTTTTTAACCCCGCTCCTGGGGTGGGCGGCAAGGTAGTTGCGTCGGATCTGGCTCTGCGTTACATGTGTATATACCTGCGTGCTGGAGAGCCTGGCGTGCCCGAGAAGGTCCTGCACCACCCTGAGATCAGCGCCTCCGTCGAGCAGGTGGGTAGCGAAGGTATGGCGCATTATGTGGGGAAAGACCCTCATCTCAAGCCCTGCCTGCCGGGCGTATTTCTTGATTATATACTGGATGCGGCGCTCGGCTATCCTTTCACCGAACCGGTTCAAAAAGGCTGCCTGGGTAGGTGCTTTGCCCTCGAGCTTGATACGGCTATACTTGAAATATAGGCTTAACGCCTCGGCTGCCGGTATACCCATGAGCACCATACGTTCCTTTGACCCCTTACCCCAGACCCTGACCTGGCGGGAACCGAGGTCGATGTCGTTCAGATCCAGGGCAGCGATCTCGCTTACGCGGAGTCCGGCGGCGTAGAGTAGTTCCAGTATTGCCCGGTCCCTCAGTCCTTGCGGCGTCGAAGCGTCGGGGGCCTCTATCAGACGTGCCGTCTCTTCGTGGGTGAGAAAGGTCGGGAGCCTCTTCTCCTTCTTTGGCCCTGACAGAGTTGACAGAGGATCGGCATCCACCAGTTTCTCCCTCCTCAAATACCGGTAGAACGATCTCAGGGCGCTGACCTTACGGCTGATGCTGGCTCGTGAAGTCCTCTTATCGTGGAGCGATCCCAGGTAAAGGCGCAGGGTGGAGCGGCTGACCTTGTCCGGCGAGGCTACTCTATGCTCGCGCAGGAAGTCGAGGAATCCCTGAACGTCGCTGGCATAATTTCTCACCGTATACGGAGAGATGCTCCGCTCCAGTTCGAGGTGTCTGATATACTTCTTGAGCAGTTCTTCCACCTTTTATTCCTCGGCGTCTACCTCGCCCTCGTATTCGCACCGGGTGCACTTGGCCGTTCCTTTCTTAGACAGTGTCAGAAGTCCTTTACATTGAGGGCAGGGCTGTGGCAGCGGCTTGTCCCAGGTGGCGAATTTGCACTTGGGGAAACGGGAGCACCCGTAGAAGAGTCGTCCTTTCTTGCTTCTTCTCTCGATTAGCTCGCCGTCACAATCGGGATTAGGGCAAGCGACATTAGTAGTCACTACTATAGGCTTTGCATGCTTGCACTGGGGAAAACCGCTGCAAGAGAGGAACTTGCCTCTGCGTCCCCATTTAATCACCATGGGCCGTCCGCATAGCTCGCAAATCTCGTCTGTGGGCTCGCTGACTTTGGGGATAGCCGAAGTTGCCCTGACTACCAGTTCCTCGAATGGGTGGTAGAACTCCCGCAACATGGGGACCCACTCCAGTTGACCGCTGGCGATCTGGTCCAGCTTTTTCTCCATTTGGGCGGTAAAGCTGACGTTGACGATATCGGTGAAGTGCTCGCTGAGCAGTCCTGAGACGATTACACCGAGCTCGGTAGGCAGCAGCTTCCCCTTTCCTCGCTCTACGTAGCCACGCTCCTGGATCAGAGATATAATAGGGGCGTAGGTGCTGGGACGCCCTATGCCAAGCTCCTCGAGTGTCTTGACCAGCGTGGCCTCGGTATAGCGCGGTGGTGGCTGAGTGAAGTGCTGTTCCGGGAAAAGCTTCAAGAGCCTGAGCTTGTCGCCTTTGGCGAACTCGGGTAGGGGGGCCTTACTATTCTCAGCCTCCTCATCGTCTTTGCCTTCCTGGTAGAGTGCAAGGAATCCGGGGAAGGATACTACCGACCTTTTTACTCTGAACAGATAGCTCTTCATGTCGGACCTGGCTTCTATGTCCACCGTGGTAGTATCGATTTGAGCCGCTGCCATTTGGCTTGAGACCATCCGCTGCCAGATAAGAGTGTAGAGCTTAAGCTGCTCCTTGTTGACATAAGGCTCGATATGTGCTGGCTCACGAGTTATGGCGGTTGGACGTATTGCTTCGTGGGCCTCCTGAGCCCCTTTCACTTTCTTGGCGAAGCGGCGCGGTGCTGGCGGAAGAAAATCGGTGCCGTACTTTTTTTCGATATAGGATCGCGTATCTGAGATTGCCGAGGATGAGACTCTTGTGGAATCGGTCCGCATATAGGTGATCAGCCCTACGTGGCCCTGTTTACCCAGAGGCAGCCCTTCGTAGAGCTGCTGGGCGACGGCCATGGTCTGTTTGGCGCTGAACCTGAGTTTACGCCAGGCCTCCTGCTGCAGGGTGCTGGTGATGAACGGCGGGGCCGGCTGGCGTGCCCCCCGCTTCTGTGTCACCATGGATACGGTATAGCTTGCTCTCTTTAGTTCGTCTGTCAGCCTCCGGGCCTGTTCCTCGTCCTTGAGCGAGATTTTACCTCCACCAAACAAGCCGATGAGCTCTGCCCGGAAGTGCGGCGACCTTGTCCCCTCCCTGGCCAGCTCGGCCTCAATTGACCAATACTCCACCGGAACAAATCCGGATATCTCGGCTTCACGATCAACGACCAGCTTCACTGCTACGGACTGTACTCTTCCCGCGGAAAGCCCTGGCCTGACCCGCTTCCACAGTAGGGGGCTCAACTTATAGCCTACCAGTCTATCCAGGATCCGCCGTGCCTGTTGGGCGTCTACCATTTTCAGATCGATGGCGCGGGGATGGCGAAAGGCATTAGCGATAGCCTCCTCGGTTATTTCGTGGAACACCACCCTTTTGACGGGCATTTTGCCCAGCTTCGCTGCCTGGACTATATGCCAGGATATAGATTCCCCCTCGCGGTCAGGGTCTGTGGCCAGGTATACCACCGCTGCCGATCCCGCCTCTCCCTTTATCTCGTTTACAACCTTTCGCTTTTTACTCAAGATGACATATTTCGGGGAGAAGTCGTTGCTTAAATCGACTCCCAGTTCCTTCTGCGGGAGGTCGCGCACGTGACCTATTGATGCCTTTATCGTGTAGTCTTTCCCCAGGAACTGGCTCAAGGTTCTTGCTTTAGCCGGGGACTCGACGACAACTAGATTTTTAGCCATTACTCATCAGTCCCCTTTTTATACCTGTTTATTGTTTCAAACTCATGCATACTGGATGTAATGTAACACACCATAGCTGTGAATGTCCATCCCCTCCCAAACTTAAAGCCGTCTCGGTGTGTAGATATATTGTTAGGGCAACTGCCTGCGGTTTCAACGGGAAAAAGGTGACCGACGTGGAACCCCTGAAGGCTTGATAGTACACCTTGCTCTGAATGGCGGGGCAGGGGCTTGACAGAAATGGCGAAACACGATAAATTAATGATGTATCCTTGATATCTCAATTGTGAGGTGCCCATGACAGGGCCTAGACAGCGCCATATCCCTCTCAATATCGATGAGAGATTAGAGCTTGACCGGCGCAAGCGCGACTATGAGGATAGGAGCGGTGATGTCGGAGACTGGGGCAAGTTCCTGGGAACGGTCTCCCTGGCAGGTCTGGCTGCCTTGGGTGTCTACGAGATGGCTCAAGCGATCAAGCGTGCGCCGACGGTATGGCAGGTAAACTGCTCGGGTTGCGGTGTGGGATTCCCCGTTCAGGTTCCAAACCCGCCGCCGTGGAGACTGGCCCTGGTTAAATGCCCGGGCTGCGGCGCGGAGCTGGTAATCGATTTCGTTAAATCAGCTTCGGTAATATCGAATGAGCACGAATCGGGCTCTGAGGATCTCCGAATTGCCTTCTGCCAAGTTTGTCAGCAGCCGGTCAGGGCGACGCTTTCCAGAATAAACCCTCAGGCCGTTGAATATCTGGTGTGTGAGCGCTGCGGCCGCGTGCCTGGTATCCGGTCCTGGGAGTAGAAAAGGGTTCTGGCGGTCGGAAATACAGGGACTGTCTTTGGCAGACTCACTGTCGCTTCGATTGCTGCGAGCTCAGTCCGTACGGGCAAGGGTGTAATTCATACCACCTAACTGTCGCACCATCCCTTTAAGCTCCATCATCGCCAGGGTGCTGGAGACGGTGGCTATGGGGAGCTGCGAGCGGCGGCAGACTTCGTCGATATGAATTGGCTCGTTGTGGAGGTGCTTGAGCAGCAGTGACTCGGTCTCGTCTGCCGGGGTAAGCTCTCGCATCTCAAGCTGCTGTGGAATCATGGTCAGGTTCAATTCCTCTAGAATGTCCTGTGCGTTCCTCACCAGCTTTGCCCCATCCTGTATCAGGCGGTTAGTGCCGCGGCTTGCCGGTGACAGGATGCTGCCGGGGATGGCGAACACTTCCCTGTTCTGTTCTAAAGCCAGGTTTGCTGTAATCAGGGCTCCGCTGCTTTCACCGGCCTCGGTGACTACTACGCCGAGGCTCAATCCGGACATGATCCGGTTACGGCGGGGGAAGTTGTCTGCCTTGGGTCTGGTTCCCAGTGGGTACTCGCTGATCAGTGCCCCCTGCTCCATGATGGCCTGGGCCAACTTCGTGTTTTCTGAAGGGTAGACAAGATCGAGGCCACAGGCGAAGATGGCGATGGTGCGTCCGCCGGATTCCAGGGCTGTGCGATGCGCCACTGAGTCGATCCCGTGGGCCAGTCCGCTGACGATGGTGATTCGGTTGTGTACCAGGTCGGTTACCAGGCGCTCGGTTACATCTCGCCCGTATATAGTAGCCCGCCTGGTGCCAACTATTGCTATCGCCCATTCGTCCTCCGGGGCAAGGGTTCCTCTGATATATAGTAGGGGAGGGACATCGTAGATCTCCCGTAGTCTATCGGGGAAGGCGGAGTCATTCCAGGTTAAAACTTTAACCTGGTGTCGCTCCAGCAGCTCTATCTCGGTATCGGGCGAAATACCGGGACGTGAAGCAACGATGGACTCGATCGATCTGGCGTCCAGCCCTGCTGCCTTCAGGTCTGCCGGTGTGGCATGCCAGGCCTTCTCAAGGTTGCCGAAATATCTCTCCAGTTGGGAGAACTTGACCCGGCCGATGCCCGGTATGCGATTGAACCCCACCCAGTATTTCAGGTCTGACATATCAGCCTCGTGGTCGGGACATTGTAGCATACCATGAGCGGGGAAGGCAATCAGTGTCAACTTGTGAGGGACTGTTCGAGGGCGGTTCTCAGCTTGCGGAAGAGGTCGGTAAGCTGGTCCACATCCATTTGTGCCATTTCGGGGGTAAGAGCCAGCACGAAGGGGAATGAAGAGTGAATCATCTGGCCGTTATCTCCGTTGGCGGACTCCGCTGGAGGCTGGCGATAGACCTGGCGTTGCGAACGAGTCCTTCGTTTGGCCCGCGGGGATGGCTGGGTGGCGTCAGGCGTTATCTCAATCTCGGACAGCCGGCATAGCCTGATTAAAAATCGCGTAGCTTTGGTAGCCATCTCAGCGCCAAGCCCGCCCTCAGTGACGAAGTAATTGTAGATTCCGTCTCTGGTTAACTCTTTGAGCTTGAGCTTGTGGAATACCCCTGAGTAGGCATTTCGGACGATGTCCTGAAGGGCCAGGGTATATGTAGGCCCTTTAGTCTTCAGTAGACGGCTGCTATCTGTAGGCCTGCCGTCATCGTCTATTAGCCCTAAGAACCTTAGTGCACCCACTACCTTGTATTCGTTTCCCGGGGCGATGTTATTGACCCGAAGGAAATCGCTGTCGATTCTGGGCGGTGTTGTCCTGCGAAGTAGTTGCAGAGACTGCAAAGTCCCTCTGGTTGGACCGTAAGGCGGAATAAGCCCTCGCCCCTCCAGGTCACGATCCCTGACTGCCATCTCAATTTCCTCCGGACTAATCAGTTTAGGACTGTACTTGGCAGTCCTTTTGAGCGATTATAACATAAAAATGGCAGGACTGTCAATAGTCCGCTATTAAAATGAAATAATTGTGCGGACTACCATTGCTCTAGGTACGAAAAATAAAAATAAATTTGGACTATTTTAATTGTAACAGTCCCCAGTCCTTATCGATTTTACCATATTTTATTGTATTGGACAAAAATGGACGGTTTAGTCCTGCCTTTTACATTGACGGACTAGGGCTTGCGGGGTCGAAATTTACCGTCCCGGGGCATTGACATTTTACACGAAAACGTGTAAACATATAAGCATGAGGCCGCGAAAAGAGAGGACAGTCCACTGGGACAGCGGGCGTGTCCGCGCACTGAGGACTCACCTGGAAATGACCCAGCAGGAGATGGCAGCGCAGCTTGGGACGCGCCAGCAAACGATCAGTGAGTGGGAGAAAGGGTTGTACCGGCCACGCGGCACCTCCAATACCCTGCTTAACATCGTGGCTGAGCGTTCCGGCTTCAGGTACAGAGTGCGTCGCGCTAAAAAGCCTGAAGGAGGCTGATAAAAGCTGTTGCTGAACCTGGAAAAGGTACAGCAAACGTTCGGAAAGGGGCTTATGAGAAGGGTGGAGGTAGCTGAGCGCCTTCTTGTTCAGGTCTGGAAAAGGCAGCTGGTGGATGATGACAGGATGGTTGCCGATTCCGGGGAGAAATTGAGCGTGATCTACCCGGGAAGGGAGAACAGGGATAGCGGGCCTGATTTTATAGGCGCCATTGTTGCTACTACCGATGGTGTGCTCCTGAGGGGGGATGTAGAGCTTCATTCCAAGGCGAGTGATTGGAGGAGCCATGGACATGATCGTGACCCCGGTTACAACGGAGTGATCCTTCAAGTGGTATGGGATGGGGGTAGGGCAGCGGAGCTTCAGAACGGGAAGAATGTGCCCACATTGAGTCTGAGCCACTGTATCAAAGGTTCGCTGGATGATGTTCGCTACTGGGCTGATCAGCCTATGGTGCCCGGTGAACCCTGCTACGACTGCGGGCGACGGCTGGGTGATAATGAGATGGGCAGGCTGCTGGATGAAGCCGGGGAGGAGCGATTCAGGCTCAAGACGGGGTACTTCGCTGAAGCGATAGGCGAGAAGCCGCCAGCCCAGGCATTGTACGAGGGTATAATGGGGGCCTTGGGCTATACCAAGAACAAGGGGTCCTTTGAGGAGCTGGCTCGCCGTTTGCCATTGGCGGCGCTGGAGTACCTTTGCCTCGGCAAACCTCACCGGGAGCAGGTTACATTGCTGAAGGCATTATTTCTGGGCAAAGCTGGCCTATTACACGTGTGCGGTGAGAGTGAGCTGGAACGAGTCTGGGGATACCTGGGCGATGGAGATGCAATGGGGCCGCACTATTGGCGGGTATTCAGAGTAAGGCCGGAAAATCATCCTGCGCGCCGCCTTGCCGGTGCGGCCTACCTGCTTGCCCGCTTCATGGACATGGGGCTCTTGGGAGGAATCCTACAGTTGGTAGCCGGGGGTCAGGTAGATAAGGGGCAGCTTGAGCGTAGCTTTACGGTTACTGCTCCTGAGCCCCGCTCGGGAAGCAAAGACAATCTGATAGGGCAGGGGAGAGCGCGTGAGATCGTTATCAATGTCATCTTGCCCTTCGCTCTAGCCTGGGCCGAGGCCAGTTCACAGAGGAAGCTGGCGGAGCAGGTGTTGGCCCTCTATCGGGACTACCCTAAAGCGGGCGAGTACGGGATAACTCGTGATCTGGCGAGGCTACTGATGGGCACGAGTGCCTCCAGATTGGTAAACACTGCGTGCCGTCAGCAGGGGCTGATATATCTGGATAAGACCTTTTGTCGTCAGCGGGAGTGCGGCGTCTGTCCTGTTGTCGGGCGTTTAGCCTCGGGATTGCTTGCTAATTGAAAAAGCCTGGGGCTTGCACCAGTACACTGGTAAGATGGTGTTCTGCGCAATCGCGCTGGTAAATACAGGCACATCAGTCAAGGTGTCCTAATCGTTTCATAGCCGGATGCTTAGCTTCGGCGGCGCTTGCCGGTTAATCGCTGGGCGAGCAGGCTGCCCGCCGGGTTACGCTCGTGCTCATCAAGCCCGGCGCTGAGCAGGACGCTGACGATCTCAGATTTATTGCACTTCACTCCCTGTGCCATTAGTTGCAGCCAGACTTTTTCCAGTAGAGCCAGATCATCGGGGTCGAAGTAGAATGTGCCTTTTTCGTACCTCTTTGCTTTAGCTGGTATACTGGTAGGCTGGTGTACTGTCGCTTCGCTGAAAAGCGCATCCAACCCCTTCTTCGTCTTCATATCGTCAGCGAGGCGTTTAGCCACGCTTATCCGCTTTGCCATTGTGCACCTCTCTTGCTAGCTTGCGATAGGCGGCAGCGGCGGGGGAGGCACTGCTGTATGTCAGAATGGACTCTCCCGCTGTTGTGGTGTCGGCGAATTTTATCGTGGATGGAATAGGTATATTTATCACCTTCTCCCCGTAGTGCTCTCTCAACTGCTCCGCTACCTCCCTGGAATGGCGAGTCCGTTTATCATAGAAAGTGGGCAGTATGCCCAGCACCTCAAGGCTGGGGTTGAGTCGTCCCTTTACCTTCGATATGGTGGTAAGCAGCAACTGCATGCCTCGGAAGGCGAGATAGTGTGCCTGAACCGGTATCAGGACTTCGCTGGCAGCGGTGAAGGCGTTGAGGGTCAGTACCCCCAGGGAGGGAGGGCAATCGAGGAGTATGAAGTCGTACATCTTGTCGATCGAAGCCAGCTTGCCCTTCAGTATGAACTCTCTGCCCGGTTCGTTGATGAGTTCTACCTCGGCACCGGCGAGGTGAATGTTGCTCGGGGCCAGGTCGCACTTCGTGCCCGTAGTGATAAGGATATCCTCTATGCCCATTTCCACGTCACGGAGGACATCGTAAACGGTCCTCTTTATCCCGTGCACGCCCAGGGCTATGGAGAGTGTACCCTGTGAGTCCATGTCCACAAGCAGGACGCGAGCCCCGAGCTCCCTCAAGGCGGCACCTAGTGAGATGGTAGTGGTTGTTTTACCCACACCACCTTTCTGGTTAGCGATAGCGATAACCCTTGTCATGTCCCCACCTTTCGCTGGTATACTGGTATACTGTTTTACCAGCAAAATTATAGCATGCCTGTCAACAGTATGCCCTTACCGGCGTGTGTTTCACCATCAACTGCTAGCCTAACTTGAGGCTGGAAACTACGTCCAGGTCCCATCCGGCGACCCTTCCTGCGAGCAGGTGGAAATAACCGCAGGAGGCGACCATGGCTGCGTTGTCGGTACACAGAACCGGGTCGGGGACGAGTACCGGTGTATTAGAACGGCGAATAATTGTCTCCCTGAGGAGTTCATTGGCAGCCACGCCGCCGGCGAGTAGCACCTGTTTCACTCTACGCTGTCTGGCCGCCGCTATGGTTTTTGTTACAAGGACATCGATCACAGAAAGCTGGAAACTGGCGGCGATATCGGCCGCCACGGAGTTGGGGTGGGGCGTGTCAGTGACCCCCAGATCTTCTACCAGCCGTACCACCGCTGTCTTGAGCCCGCTGAAACTGAAGTCATCGCTCCCCTTCAGCCAGGCGCGGGGCAGATGGTATCGGGGCGTTCCCTCTCTCGAAGCCCGTTCCACAGCGGGGCCTCCGGGATACCCCAATGCGAGTACCCTGGCTACCTTATCGAAGGCTTCGCCTGCGGCGTCGTCCCGGGTCTGGCCCAGCAGCAGGATTTCTCCGTGGTTACTCATCAGAACCAGATCAGTGTGGCCACCGGATACGATAAGCGCTATCAGAGGAAATACGGGTACATCCCCACCCAACCAGTTGGCGTAGATATGGGCTTCCAGGTGGTTAATCCCGATAAGGGGCAGCTCCCAGGCCAAGGCCAGAGCCTTGGCCAGATTTACGCCTACAAGTAGAGAGCCTGCCAGTCCGGGACCGTTGGTGACGGCGATAGCTGAGAGGTTGTCGGGTGTTACGCTGGCATTGCTCAGCGCCTGTTCAACGACGGGCATGGCGGACAGCAGGTGCTGGCGGGAGGCGACCTCCGGCACTATGCCGCCATAGCGGCTGTGAATATCGACCTGGGAGGCGATAATATTGGAAAGAATAGTGGTGCCGTCCTCGACAACTGCGGCGGCGGTTTCATCGCATGACGTTTCGATTCCCAGTATCTTCATATTCTACCCGATGAAGGTGCAGACTTCTTCGAGGGCTTTCCGGGGAGCCCGCTCCTGAGGTTGCTTCGCGGCCATTCCGAGAGAGATTGTGCCCACCAGGGACCACGGTCTCTCTACGCCGAGCAGGGCTTCGAGTTCATCTCGGGCGAATTCGGCTGGCGCGCTGGCGAAGCAACTGCTGTATCCCAGTGCGGTGGCTGCCAGAAGGAACTGGTCTACTGCCATAGCAACGCTCTGCAGGGCCAGGTCGTGTGAGGTTGAATCAGGGTGGGAAACGTAGCCTCCTCCGGCCCAGGGACGAGCCAGTACTGCGATGGCCACCGGGGCAGCGGCGAAGTGTATGCTGTAGAACCGCATCCTCGCAAGGCGTTTCCGCCGCGCCTGGTTGTCCGTGTCGGAGATCGATGCCTCCAGCACGGCTTTGACTACATCACGCATACCATGTTTGAGTTCCTTATCCCGGATAACGATGAAGTGCCAGGGCTGCTCGTTGGTAGCGCTGGGCGCCAGTGTCGCTGCCTCAAGCATGGTTAGAACATCTTCATGCCTCACCGGCTGATCGCTGAAGCGGCGGATGCTTTGTCTTCTCCTGACCGTCTCGAAGAAGTCCATCTCAAACCCCCTTGGCCAGGTTTGGTAACGGCACAATTATATCATCATCTGGTGAAGTAGTCGCCGGGGTCGCCTGTGCTATAATTGCGTTGGACAATTTGAACCAAGGGGTGATTGGAGATGGTTACCAATACGCGTATACATATTCAAACCAGGGGCAACTGCGAGCTTCTTGACATAACCCGCCAGGTGACTCAGGAGATCGAGGCATCGGATATGAAAGATGGTACGGTGACTATTTTCGTAGCGGGTTCGACCGCGGGCGTTACAACGATAGAGTACGAGCGGGGAGTGCTCAGCGATTTCCAGGGCATGATGGAACGGACGGTTCCCAGGGATATACCGTACCAGCACGATGCTGCCTGGGGGGATGGCAATGGGCACTCTCACGTGCGCGCATCTCTGCTGGGGCCTTCTCTGGTAGTACCCTTTGTTAACAGGAGAATGACGTTGGGTACGTGGCAGCAGATCGTGCTGGCTGATTTCGACAATCGACCCCGCTCCCGGGAAATTGTACTCCAGATCATGGGTGAGTAGTACGAGTGCCAAGAGGGGAATCGTTATGAGTAATGAAATTGGCACTGTGGCGCAGCCCTCAAATTCCTCTGAGATGCCACAGGATGCGATTCTGACACCGCACTACAGCTAACTACACTTAAACATCACGGAAAGTGTAGCGTTGCCACTCCCGTAGCAACGGATTCCTCGTCGTGACGGGAGTCACGACGCTACTCCATGAGAAATCACCAGTACAATGGTATACCATTGTACTGGTTTTGAATGTAGGAGGCTGGCTTTACTCGATTACCCCCTCGTTGGTCAGGCTTTCGATCTCCTGCTCGCTGGCGCCGATAACCTCGGTTAATATCTCCCGGGTGTGCTCTCCGTAGAGGGGCGGTCGGGTTCTGGGTCTGGCGGGGGTTTCCGAAAACCTGTAGGGGCTGTTCAGAAGCTTAACCCTCCCCATCTTGGGATGGTCAACCTCTACCACCAGCCCGCGGTGTACGACATGCGGGTCGGCTAGAACCTCATCCACGCTGTACACCGGCGCTCCTGCAACATCGACTTCATCGAAAAGTCTCAGCCACTCGTCCCTGTCCCTGGTGTGGAAAATTTCGCGGAGTGTATTATACATCTCCTGCTGCTTCTCGAATGGCGCGAAGTGCTGGTCTATAAAGTCCTCTCTGCCCACCAGACGGCAAAGGTTGGCCCAGAGCGGGGGTTCGAGACAGGACAGGGCGACGTATCTGCCATCTCTGGCTTTGTAGGTGTTCAACCATGCCTGATCACTGCCCGTGGGGAGCTCGCTTCTCTGCGCCACGTCGCCGTCGAGCAGGTAGCGCATATTCATAACCCAGTTGAAGTACACCATCCCATCGGTGATGGAGACGTCTATATACTGTCCTCTGCCTGTTTTCTCCTTGGCGTAGAGTGCGGCCAGGATAGAGCTGATGGCCTGGCAGTTGGCGGAGAGGTCCGATATCTGGGGGAAGATGACGTGGATAGGCTCTCCCTCTTTGGCCCCGGTGGCTCCCAGGATTCCGGTAATGGCAGCTACATTGATGTCGTGGGACGCCCGGTTGACATAGGGACTATCCTGTCCGTAGCCCGTGACGGAGCAGTAGACCAGCCGCGAGTTGCGCTTGCTCAACGTCTCATAATCCATGCCCAGGCGTGCTGACGCTCCGGGGCGAAATGCCTCAATAAACACGTCTGCATTATCTACCAGGCGATGGACAACGTCCCTGCCTTTCTCATTCTTGAGGTTGACTGCGATGCTCTTCTTGCTGCAGTTCATTCCGACGTAGCGGAACCAGGTATCGTTAGTGAACATAAAGGAGAGCGCTGGCGAGCCTGCCGTGCGGGGAGTCTCCACCGTGATAACCTCGGCGCCGAGATCGGCCATCATCATGGAGGTGTACCTGCCGGGGCTGTGGCGCGACAGGTCCAGCACCTTTATTCCGTCCAATGGACCCATGTACTCACTCCTTATTTGGGATGCTACTAGTATAGCATTGGTCACGCTCTTGCGCACGGGGCACCTGTTACATCGACGGAGGTTCGAAACGCAGGAGCTGCGTACTATTGCTCTACGATCATCGGTATTTAGAGTGAGGTCAAATTGCTGGTGTAGGGGCGTTCAATTGAACGCTCCTACCATGTGGTGTAACCCGGGTCTTGGAAACGAACACGTGCTGTTTGTTGTCGCCCAAGGGGCAGATTCAATGCCTTGTCAACCGCTGTTCCGTTGTATATAATTCGGGCTATTATTGACAGGCTCCCGTGGCAGCGATTAGGGAGATCGGGGGGTAGGACGATGTCTCAGGCATTTATGATAGCGCAGGACCTTCATAAGAGCTTCAATGAGCACAAGGCTGTCGATGGCGTTTCCTTCACTATCGACAAGGGCGAGATCTTTGGCCTTTTGGGCCCCAATGGCGCTGGCAAGACTACTACCATTCGTATGCTGTCCACGGTTCTGGAACCGGATAGTGGCGATGTTACGATAGGGGGTTATTCCATACGTCACAATGCCGACGCTGTGCGAAGTATTATCGGGGTCTGTCCTCAGGAATTAGCCCTTTACGAGGAGCTTTCTGCCATTGACAATCTGGTCTTCTTCGGCAGGATGGCGGGGCTCGGCAGCAGGGAGGCACGGGACCAGGCGATGGCCCATCTCGAACTGCTGGGGTTGAAGGAGAGGGCCAGGGGCAGGGTGGATAAGTTCTCCGGCGGAATGAAGCGGCGTGTCAACCTGGCTGTCTCCCTTATGGGACACCCCGAGCTTCTCTTTATGGATGAGCCCACCGTGGGTATCGACCCGCAGTCGCGGAACAACATCTACGAGACCATCGAGGGCTTACAGAGTAAAGGAATGACCATTCTCTATACTACTCACTACATGGAAGAGGCCGACCGTCTGTGCGACCGCGTGGCCATTGTTGATGGAGGTCGCGTTATTGCCATGGATACCCCCCGGGAGCTGAGGAGCCAGATCGGGTCGCCGGAGAAGGTGACCCTTGAGGATGTTTTCCTTCATCTGACCGGCAGGAGCCTTCGCGATTAGGAAAGACATGATTAGACCCTTACTGGTCGCGCTGCTGCAAGTACGTATCTACCTGCAGGATAAGGGCGACCTGGCGTTCAGTCTGCTATTACCAATAGCCATCTTCGCCCTGACGTACGGCGCCTTCGGGGGGCAGACCCTCTTCCACGGCACAGCCCATGTGGTAAACGAAGACCAGGGAGGAGACTACTCTGCACGCCTTATTCAGAGGCTGGAAGAGGTTGATAACCTCGATGTCGATCTGCTCTCGGCATCCAAGGCGGATGCCAAGCTGGACAGGGCTGACCTGCTGATGGTCCTCTATATCCCCGTGGGCTTCTCCGACAGGCTTGCCTCCGGTGAGCAGGTGCAGTTGGTCTTCAAGCAGAGGGGCAATGGTGGCGATGAAGGTCAGATAGTAGCCAGCATAGTCGGCAGCGTGGTCGACCGGATGGCCCAGGAATTTCAGGTACAGGGTCAGGTTAACGAGTACCTCTCCGGAAGCGGTATCAGCCAGGAGCAAATAGATATTACTGTACAGAGACTTCTGGAGGGTGAACGCGAGTCACCAGCGGTGATGGTGAAAGAGGAGACAGTGGGCGACAGCCCTGATCCCGTGAACGAGTTCCTGCCCGGGATCATTACCATGTTTGTTCTCTTCGCCATAACCTTGACTGCGAGGGCGCTGGTAGAGGAGCGCAAGAAGGGGACCCTGGAGCGACTGCTCACCACCCGTCTCAGCGTGGGGCAGCTATTTACGGGCAAGTTCCTGGTTAATCTCTCCCGCGGCTTTATACAGACCCTCATTCTACTGCTACTTTCCTATGCGGTGTTTCAGATGTTTACCCCGCTTTCTTTCGTTGAGTCCCTGATAATCGCCATAATCTTCATAGCTGCGGTAAGCGCCCTGGGTCTGATAATCGGTTCGGTTGCCCGTACTGAGGACCAGGCTACCTGGATCGCCGTCTTCTTCACCATGGCTATGGTTATGCTGGGCGGAACGTTCTTTGAGATCCCGGAAAGCGGGGTGCTCAGTGTCCTCAGTAAAATGTCCATCAATACCTATGCCAACGATGCCTTCAGAACCATAATAGTTGATGGAGGCACCTTGGCTGACATAGGCTTGCAGATGGGAGTAATGGCGGGGGTCGCCGTAGTAGGTCTGGTCCTCGGCCGAGCTATCTTCAAGGTCATGCCTGGAGGCAGATAGGTAAGTATGAGAAGCCTGAGTCATATCTGGTTCATAATGCTGAAGGACTTGAAGCTCTTCTCCAGGGACCGTATGGCTCTGGCCTTCTTCATACTTTTCCCCTTCATGTTCATAGTCTTGTTCAATTTCCTCCTGGCCAATGTGGGCAGCGAGGATGAGAGGCTGGCACTTCATGTGGTCACTCAGGAGGCGCAAGGTGGCCTTAGTTATCAGATACTAGGAGCAATGGAGACCGGAAATGTCTCAGAGTTGGAGCCCGGCGACCCGGAGATAATCTGGGACAGGGACTATCAGGAAGCCCGCCAGGCAGTCGAAGACGGTGAGCTGGACGGCTTCGTCGCCTTTCCCGATAATTTCAGCGAAAGTATATTCAGCGGTGAAGGGACTGAGATCGAGGTGGTAGCCGACGCTGGTGCCACCTACACGGTGGCAGCTCTCAATGGTCTGGCTCGCTCTATAGCTACCAGAATTGGCTCGACGCAGGTAGCAGCAAGGGCCGCTGTGGAGCTTATGATAGGGCAGGGCCTGTTGGACCCGTGGGACCAGGTCGCGATCGATGAAGTCATTCAGGGTATTATCTCAGGCCAGGAAGCTGTAGCAACAGAGGAGCCCTTCATTGGCTTTGAGACTCAGAAGGTAGGGGAAGTAGAGCCGGAGAATGCGGCCAACTTCGTCATCCCCGGCTATCTGGTGATGTTCGTTTTCTTTGCTGCCGCCTTGGGGGCTGAGGTGATAGTCCGCGAGCGCCAGAACCATACCCTGGAGCGGCTGCTTGCTAGTTCGGTGAGGAGGGAGTCTATCCTCGGGGGCGTATTCGCGGGCTCGGCCGCCAAGGGTCTGATTCAGATAGCGATATTCTGGGTTGTGGGTATACTGGCTTTCAACGTAGACCTGGGGCTATCCCCCGCCGCGGTTATCATCCTCTCCATCCTGATGGTGATAATGTCCTCGGCCTTTGCCATTATGCTGGCCGCTGTGGTCAGGACTCAGCGGAGCGCCGGCTCGCTGGCAGTGCTCGTGGCCCTTGTACTGGCGCCGCTGGGTGGATGCTGGTGGCCTCTCTTCGTTACTCCAACGTGGATGCAGTTCCTGGCCAAGTTTACGCCTCATGGCTGGGCGAACACCGGTTTCAATAAGCTGATGCTCTTCGGTGCCGAGTTCGGCGACGTTGTGCCCGAGATGTTGGCCCTGGTGGGTTTCGCTGTCCTCTTTGCTGTCATTGGCGTATGGCGCTTCCGCACCGGTGCCGAGTAGGGCAGCGGCGAGTTTAACCTATAAAAGGCTGGATATAAAGGTTAGCCTGGAGCCGATGCTCCAGGCATGATTGGAGCGGATGCTCCAATCTACCCCACTGACCAGGGTCCCAAGAGTTTGGGAAATTCAATATCGTTTAGAATTTAGAAATTAATATTTCAAATTTCCTTGAGAATTGAGGGTTCTATGGAAATAGAGCATCCTGTATTGAAAATCAAGAAGCTGCGGCAGAAAGCTGTCGTCCCCCGGCGTGTCACCCCCGGCGCTACGGGCCTTGACCTCTTTGCGTGTATCGATGACGACGGGACAGTCGCTCTCGGGACTCAACCCAGGCTTGTTGGCACGGGCATCGCTATCGAAGTGCCCGGGGGGTACGACGTCCAGATACGGCCCAGGTCCGGCCTGTCGGCCAAAGGCGTCGGGGTCGCCTTCGGAACTGTAGACAGCGATTACAGGGGCGAGGTGATGGTGACAATGTACCTCTTCAGCCCCGAGGCCAGTTTTGAGGTGAGGAACGGGGACAGGATAGCGCAGATGGTGATAAGCAGGGTTGCGGACCTGCCCCCGGTCGAGGTTGATGAACTGACGCCAACCGAGCGCGGAGGCGGGGGGCACGGCTCCACCGGGACGTGAGGCCGTTTAGGGAACATGCGCGTTTGCGGTATAGCCTTTCTCCCGGCTCAGAGGCCGGCGATAAGGCATGAAATAGCGGGCGAGCTAGGCGGACCGCCCAGATTATGGATAAGCCCCAGACTGGGGTCTTTCAGCTGTCTCTCTCCTGCCTTGCCTTGAAGCTGCTTATACATCTCATACATCATCCGGAGCCCGCTGGCACCCACCGGATGCCCGAAGGACTTGAGACCGCCGTCGGGCTGAACAGGGAGTCCCCCTGTTAGCTCGAAGAAACCCGAGTCGATATCTTCCTTTACTTTACCCCTGGGGGAGAACTGGAGGTCCTCCATGATCAGTGCCTCGGTGATGGAGAAACAGTCGTGGACCTCAGCCATGCTTATCTCCTCGCGGGGGTTCTTTATCCCTGCTTCGGTGTACGCTGCCATTCCAGCACGGACGGTTTCCTCGATGTGTGTATAGTCCCAGTCGCTCCTAACGTTCCCCTGTCCGTGGCCGATGCAGATTTGGAGTGCCTTGATGTACACCGGGTCCTCCCTGAACTTCCTGGCGTCTTCAGCACGGACTACAACGGCGGCAGCCGACCCGTCGCTCACCCCGCAGCAATCGAAGACGCCGAGGGGCCAGGCGATGATAGGTGCATTCAGGACTTGTTCAACAGTGACCTTCCTGCGGAGGTGGGCCTTTGGGTTCAAGGAGCCGTTGTGATGGCTCTTCACCGAGATTTTGGCCAGCATTGTTTTCCCCTCCTCAGGGTTGAGGCCGTATCTGGCGAAGTACCTGGTGGCAAGCATGGCGAATATGCCCGGAGGTGCGACGCTGGGATACACATGCACACCTGCGCCGGAGGCTCCCTGCAGGCCACTCAGACCCTGGTCTTTTATCTTCTCAGCCCCGATGGCCAGGGCTATGTCGTACACCCGTGCGGCCACTGCGTAGGAGGCATTCCTCAAGGCATCGGAGCCGGTGCAGCACATATTCTCCACACGTGTCACCGGCTTGTACTGCAGTCTCAACGGTACGCCCGCGGCCATGCCGGCCATGCCTGAGTATTCGTAGAAGGTGCCCACCCACGCTGCTTCGATGTCGCTGGGCTCGACACCGGCATCCTCATATGCCTCGTAAGCAGCTTCCACCATGAGATCGGTTACATTCTTGTCCCAGAGCTCACCGAACTGGGTGCAGCCCATGCCGATAATGGCGACCTTGTCTTTTATACTCTCACCCATTTTGGCCCTCCTTTAGCATCTTACGGGTCTGGCTTTCCAATAGTAGTTGTGGACTCCGCGGTTGAAATAGAGCTTTCTAAAGGTCATCTCAACGGTCATCGCTACCTCAACCTCCTCCGGATCGCGGTCAGTGAGGTCGAACATCCCCCTCCCTCCGCCGTCGAAATCGACAACAACAGCCGTGTTCGGCGGATCGTTGCTTGTCTGCAGTCTATCCTGAGTGAAGGTGAATATCCCCGCCTTTTTATCAGCGAAGCAGTAAGGCTCGAAATGGTCCTTAGCCTGACATACAACGCATACCCTTCCCGGCCGGACTTCATATTGAGGAGTCCCGCAACTAGTGCATATCTGTCCGCAGAGAGCCAGCAATTGCTCACGTTCGCGCCACAGCTCCGAGATCGACATCGGCGGTCTCTCCGGTCGTCTGGCGGGCTCCAGAGTCAACAGGTCCCGCCAGCGCAGGTAAGTCTCGTAGTTCTTGACCATACGCTTCGATTCGAGGTGTTTCTTGATGCCTCTGCGCTCTCCAAGCTTATTAATGTCGTCCGTTACCTCCATGGCGAAGGCGTCGGCCCCATTGCCGTAGCTGGTAAGGAGAATTCTATCACGGGGGCTGGCCTCCTCCAGAGCCGCAACCAGCATCATTGTCGCCAGGGCAGAGCCTGTATTGCCGACAGTCATGAACATCGTGTCTTGAACCTGTGAGGGGTCGAATCCCAGGCCGTTTGCTATACGAGCATGCCTTCTCACATCTACGGGGGCGTCGTAGACCACCTTTGCAAAATCTTTGGGCTCCAGGCTGCATCTCTGCATCAGTTCTGAAATAGCTATGGGAAGGACCCTGGAGTATCCTTCGTCCAGGATCATGCGGTCCTCCCAGGAGCGGAGGAACTCATCGCCGTCAGCCCTCCATACTCCCGAGAACTCGTCTGATATGAAATAGCTATCCTGAATTTCTGCGATGAGGTCATCATCTCCCAGTAGCAGAGCAGCAGCGCCGTCGCCCAATGCCTGTTCGAATTGGCCTGCCGGCGCTCCTATGCGGGTATCTGCGGCAACTACAAGGACTCTCCTGGCTGCTCCCGCGTTGATGGCATCAAGGGCACACCCGAGGGCGCTGGTCCCCACCCGCAGCGAGCCGGCGAAATCTACCGTTCGCACATTTGCGGGTAGGTTCAGGGCGGCAGATACTATTGCTGAGCCCAGTTTCTCCTTGTAGGGCAGGGTGGTCGAGGCCAGGAACAGGGCATCTATTTTTACACTATCCATCCCAATCAGACAGTCTTTGGCCGCTTCTACGGCCATGGTTATACTGTCCTCGTCGAAATTGGCCACAGCTTTCTCCCCGGGCATAGCAAATCCGCCCCATGCCCTTTGGAACTCCTCTCTGCTTATGCGGTGATAGGGAATATAAGCGCCATATGAAACCACTCCTGCCATGTGACGACCTCCATTAGTGAAGTTCAATCCAGAAACCTTGCTACGGAGTCCAGCTATTTATAATCCTGTAAATTCCGGGTTGATTATAATGGCAATCGCGAGAAAAAGCACTTACATTATAACCTGGGACCTGAGATACTGTGAACTTCACCGGATGCGTCGAGTTGAAGAGCTCTTTTCATTAAGCGAGCCTGATGCGGCTATCAATTTCCCCCTACGTGGGTTAAGATATGCACTGACTGATATCCTGAAAGTGAGTTTGATCAACCGTGACCTGGATTACCGCTGCCCTGGTGGTAGCTGCCATCATGGCAGTGGTTAGTGTAGTCGATAGCCATCTCATATCGAGGAGGATGCCCAGCCTCTGGACGTTCCTGGTTCCAGCGGGTATTATCCATCTCAGCTTCGGGCTGATTTTTTTTGCTCTCCATCCTCCGGTCAGCGGGGTGGATGCCTTCCCCTGGTTTGTGGCCGTTGTTTCGGCCGTGGCCCGCACAGCGGCAGCCTTCTTGATGCTGTACGCGATGCGTACTGAAGAAGTAACCCGTATTATTCCAGTGGTTTACGCGCATCCATTTATCGTGGCAATTCTGGCTGTGCCCCTGCTCGGCGAGTCCTTGAATTACCTGCAGTGGCTGGCGATTTTAATGACTGTGGGCGGCGCGGTGCTGATATCGGTGCAGGGTAAGGGACGGGGAACCCGGCTGCGCCGGTCTTTCGTCATGCTCCTGGCCTCCTGCATGCTCTTCGGAGTAGCCAACGTCGCTACAAAGTATGCTTCCGACTATATACCGTTCTGGAATATGTATTCCATATCCGCTATCTGCATGGGAGGGATTTTCTGCCTTCTTTCGGTGCGCCGCAGGGTCTTTGGAGACCTGCGGGGGATGGAAGGTAGGGGTTTTACTTTAACGGTAATTGCCCTCAACGAGACCATCGCCCTGGCGGGTATTGTCCTGTCTTTCTGGGCTATCGAGACAGGGCCCGTATCCCTGGTCTCCACAGTAATGGGCATCCGGCCCTTCTTCGTTTTTCTCTATGTCCTGATATTGAGCCGCTTTTTACCGACTGTGCTGGATGAACGTCTCAGCCCGGGTATTGCGGCCTTGAAGGTGGTATCCATTGCTTTTATCGTAGGCGGTGTGGCGATTATAAACCTGGTGGACTAGCAGGGGACAACCAGCGTGTTGCCCCCTGCCCTGTAATTTCCCGCACTCTTTTATGGAGCCTGGACTGCGTAGGGCTGTAGCTCGGTCGGCAGCTTGCTTAAATCGTCGGCAACGGCAGGAGCGATGGCGGGCTGGCCGTTGTTGTTCATAATTGCCTGCCCCTTGTCGCCCAGTAGATACTCCATGAACGCGATCGCCAGATCGGGATTCTCGGTGTTAGACGGTATGGTAACTACGTATACAATAGGTGCACCGGTCATGGCTATCGTAGTTCCGGGCTCCGCGCCCGGAATATCTACAGTAGACTGGGCATAGAAATCCTTGAAAGCTATGTCCGATAGGTCGATCTCCGGTGGGAACTCGACGTACAGCAGATTATGCTGCATGGCCACCGAGCTGTACTCATAGGCGTAGTCGATGTCGCCGCTCTCAAGAAGGAGAACCAGTTCGACTGACTTGGGGCGTATGTTCTCTTCGGGACAATTGGCCACTAGGTCTTCGTACAGTCCTGGCTGGTCGTAGTATTCCTCCGCCAGTTGCCAGACGAGCAGTGTGCGGTAGCCGCAGGGATCGAGCAGATCGGAGTGTGCGTATTCCACCCCATCGCGCAGCAGTATTTCATACCAGTTGTCGCTGGTTATTTCTTCGGCATACATGGATTGATCGGTGTAACACAGAACCATCCGGTTCTTGGCGAAAGTCACATACCAGTCGGCGTAATCCGGGTACATCAACTCGGGAATTAGCGAGTAGTCTGCCGAGGCGACTATTTCTGCGTTCCGTCCCAGTTCGGTAACCTTGCGAATGGTGACGCCGCTGGAAGCCGACTCGCACTGTACATCTACCTCGGGATACATGCCCTCGAACTCCGCTTCCATTTCTTCGAACGGTACCGCCAGGCTGCCGGCGTGGAAAATGGTCAGGACCCCTTCGAGTTCAGCAGGTTCTGTCTCTTCATCGGAACAGCCTGCTACCAGCGTTAGAATCAAGACCAGCGCCAGGACTGTTGACAGGATTGCAAGACTTTTGCATTTCATGCTGTTGTTTCCCCCTTTCCTTGATTTGGCCAAGTGAGTCTTGGCGACTAAAATACGTGCACAGCCGAAGCTTTGAAGGTTACATAGGCTTCACCTCCTTCGCGAAGGTCCATCTCCTCAAATGAATGCCTTGTGACCAGGCATACGAACTCGGGCGGAACGTCAATGCTGAGATAGACAGTTGAGCCTTTGCTACTGACACGTGTTATCGTGCCCTTGAACGTATTGCGGGCGCTGGAGAGGAATGGCTGGGTCGAGAGCAGGATATCCTCCGGACGGATAGAGGCATGACGTTTTCCCCGCAGATCTGTGATCACGCCAATCTGCGTGCCTTCGATGTCAATGAGGGCGTAATCATCATCGCTCCCTTGAACCTCCCCGACGAAAATGTTGCGGGTCATTGCAAATCGCGCCACGAACTCCGAGTTTGGTTGGCGGAATACCTGTTCTGCCGTTCCTATCTGGAGTATGCGTCCGTCACCTATCACGGCGATCCTGTCCCCCAGGGACACCGCTTCCTCGAAGTCGTGTGTAACGTGGATGGTGGTGAGATTGAGCCGGTCGTGTATCTCACGAAGCTCACGCTGCACTCTATCCCGGGTCTCCGGGTCCAGGGCGCTGAGGGGCTCATCGAGTAGCAGCACTTCCGGTTTAACAACCAGCGCGCGTGCCAGCGCTACCTTCTGTTTCTCTCCACCGCTCAGCGTATCGGGTTTGCGTTTCAGCAAATGGGAGATACCCAGAAGCTCGATCAACCACTGAGCCTCAGCTCTAGCTTCCCTCTTCGATTTTCCCCGCTGCCTCAACCCGAAGATGATGTTGTCCATTACCGAGAGATGAGGGAAGAGAACATAATCCTGGTATACGAAACCTATTCCCCTTTTATCGGGCTCCAGATGGGTCAACTCCGTACTATTCAGCCATATCTGGCCACTTTTAGCTGGGTAGAGCCCGGCGAGGGTCTCCAGGAGAACAGTCTTACCTGCTCCGGTGGGCCCCAGGATGATAAAGTATTCACCCTGCTGCACTTCCAGTGTGGCATGTTGTAGGATGAAGTCACCCAAGTCGACGCAGAGGTTCTTTATCTCGATCAAGACTTCTCTCCCCACTGAGCTATAAAGCGCAGAATAATGAATACAATAATGGAGATAAGCACGACAAGGACAGCCACCGGCCGAGACCACTCCAGGCCGTAGGACTCGAACCTGTGGTAAACGAGGACTGGAGCTATCATAGGATGGTAGGCGAGGATAACGACCGCTCCAAACTCGCTTATTCCCCTGGCCCACATCAGGGCGCTGCCCGAAAGGATGCTCCTCCATGCCAGGGGCAGGGAAATTCCGAAGAACGTTTTCCGTTGAGATGCGCCCAGCGTCCTGGCGACCTTCTCCAGCCTGGGATCGACGCTTTTAAAGCCCTCCCGGGCAGAGTCTACCAGGAAGGGTATGCTGACGAACATCATAGCGATTACGATTCCCGCAACCGTTCCTACGAAGTCGACATGAAGGGCGTGAAAAGCTTTGCCCAGGAGGGATTGCTCGCCGAAGGCGAAAAGGAGGGCGATACCTGCCGCTGTATGGGGCACAACTATAGGCACGTCGATTATCGCCTCGATTAATTTCTTTCCCGGGAAGTTACGGCGGGCGAGGACATAGGCCAGCGGTACTCCGAAGAGAAGGCCTGCTATGGTAGCGATGAGCGCTGCATAGAGTGTTAATAGTATTACGTCCCTCACTCCTTTGTCCAGCAGCGTGTCCCATAGCCCACCGGCGTCGGAGGAAAATATCGTCTTGAGGAGGGGATATGCGATAAAGACCAGAATTACAAGCCCCAGCAGGACGAAGACGAAGAAAAACCTGTGTCTGAATATGCCTATCACGGTTAAGCAGCGCTCCTGTGATCGGTAAATGCAGGATTGGTATTTATGGAGAGACTACGCTTAAACTGTGAGACTTTGGCTGGTTGGCGTGGTGGCGTGGCGGCATAAAATGAGGACGCCCAAAAATTTTGAGCGCCCGCGCATAGCTGTGTTTGTCCCATTGCTTTCTCCTTTCCGAACATGGGAGGCATCGCCGTTTCCCGCGATACCCTATCGCCTACCTGCCGTGGATCTCTCTTTAGGCGCAGTAGGTCGGAGATCGTATTAGGTTGGCATGAATTATATCATAAGACTATTATCAAACGCAAGCTCTATCTGATACTGGTCCCCAGGCAGAGCCGGCTTGTTATCAGCAGCGAGGTTGACTAATACGTCGAAGCAGCATGAACATAGCTACATTTAACTTGCTATTAACATCGCTGTCACTGCTGCAACCAGTGGTTTTCGTCGGTAGCAGTTAAAGGTTGACTAATCCACCGCAATGATCACGTTGGTGGCTTTTATGACGGCGTATACTTCCTTGCCCTCGGTCAGCCCCAATTTTTCAGCGGATTCCTTGGTGATAATAGATACTATTTCCGTTCCATCAGCTAGCCCCAGTATCACTTCTGCATTAACCACTCCGGGCTTTACCTGTTTAACCTTGCCTTTTAATACGTTGCGGGCGCTTATCTTCATCGCTGACCTCCTTCCAGATATTCTTAGTTATAGCATTAACTTTCGTGGCGGTGTTATCTAATTATACCAGGATAAAGTTTTAGAAATAACTGGCCCTGCTCGCTTTGGACGATAATATTACACAAGAGACGGTGTTTTGCAAACTGAAATCTATTGGGTCAGGTTATTCGGGATTTCTCGAGCCGGATGATATTTGCTTTGCCGCTCATGTTGAGAATCTAATGGTTAAATCTAATGCATACATTTTATAAATATGGAATAACAGACCGATTACAAATGTGAGGCCGGGTATTACAAAGAGCTTAGAAGGTGGTAACAATTCGGTTCGGTAAATGGTTCGGTGCTACGTACTCAGGTTGAATTCCAAGCAGAGCACTCGGCAGGTCGTCGATTAGACGCGTTCTACTCCGCTCCGATCTCCGGCGGTTCGATGCAAATTGGTTCGTTGAAGTCAAAATACCGAGTGATGCTAAAACCGCTCACCCATTTCTCTTTGACATTGGGATCCGGAAAGCGGTATTCGGTTCTTTGCCGCCTGATATAGTCATCCCCATCAATCCACAGCTCGATGACAATCTCTTGCTGAAGCATCCACTCCAGAATGTCAGGGGGAATCCACCAATTCGCTTCATCATTCCTTTCAATTATCATATCCACGTAGGAATCCTGGTCTACCTCACCGCGGTAGTGTGAGCATTCGATGCCGCCGATTTCCTCGTCAGGCAATACCTCCAACCCGACCAAGCAATCTAAGAGCTCAAGCTTATTCTCCAGAGTTTGAGAGGGGAGCGCTTCGCATATTCTCCATTGGGACTCATTTGAACCCCGCCAATAACCCTTATCGCCAGCGGCTATAATCTCAAGCCAACCACCGGAGGTCGCCACGGTCACACTACTCCAACCATCCATCATCGTAGTTGTGGTCACATTCCCGCCTTCGACGTTTGCTGTCTCGAATAGGTGATAGCGGTCGGACGCGGCGTATTCCAATTCGTATGATGATACCTTGGTACTGCCATCGGAATGTAGCGTTGAATTTGACATAATACGGTATGATTGCGCCTGGCTGGTCCGGGTGATCGCCCTGGCTATGGCATCCTGCAAGCTTGCCTGCCGGTCGCAGGACGCAAAAGGCACAATCAGCAGGGCTGTTAACACTATTACTAAAATTAGCTTCATATGGCCCTTACCTGCGATTGAAAATTTCACCTGTTTGGAAATTTAGTTTGAGATGGTGATTTAATGCTAGATGTTACATAGAGACAGCCAGCGATAGCAGCACACGAGCATATATTAATGCTGGTTTGCGGAATTTGTCAAGTTTCTTTGATGCTCTTGAATTCCAAGCAGAGCACCCGTTTGGTAGAGGGCGTAACTCTGGCGCGGTGGTCGATACGCCAGCCCGCAACCCAGAGGATTTGCTGCGGCGAGCATACCAGCGGCACACGGTCGCGCCAGTGGCGGGGTATCTTCGAGTCGACCATGAAGTCCTGCAGCTTCTTGGGGAACTCCATTCCCAGGGGCTGAAACCTGTCGCCTCGCTTCCGGCCGCGGACGGTGAGCTCTTTGCCCGTAACATCGAAGTCGAGGCACGCCTGCAACTCCTTATATGCTGCATCTTTCGGGCGGTGCTCTAGGATGATGCTTCGCACCCGCCAGCCGCCGAGCTCAGTCTCACCGGGGACATTGAGATGGTGCTCTCCATCGAGGGGAGGGTAGGGGCAGCCGATTTCACCCCTGGCCGTTATCAGCCCGTGACTGTAGTCGCCGTGGAAGGCCAGGCCTCGTGGCAAATGCAGCCTCTTACCTGCCGGCTTGGTCATGGCTTCGAGCAGGCTCTCAACGTGAATGGACGCGATATCCTGGAGGTCTCCGAGCAGGCGCAGGAGTGCCGAGCGGACTATGTGTCGCTTGAGGGCGGGATAGAGGCGGGAGAATTCAGCCCTCTCGATGGCAATTCCCTCCGGCCGTTCTTCAATCACGTGGCCGCAGAGCCGGTATACCTGCTCGTCAATGTAGGCCATGTCGGCGTCAGCCGCGCGGGCAGTCCGGAGTAGTGCCATCTCTATATCAGGGTTATACTCCCGGAGCAGTGGTATGAGCTGGGAGCGGACCTTGTTGCGAAGCTGGTCGGGCACGCGGTTAGAGGAATCGCTCCTGGGGTATAGCTCCTTGGTATGGCAATAGTCCTCGGTCTCATGCCTCCTTGCTTCGAGGAGAGGCCTCGCTATCCTGAGCCTGGCTCTCTCGGGCAGGCGCCAGATGTTGAGCGGCTGCATTCCGCGAAGCCCGGAGAGACCGGCGCCGCGCACCAGATGCATCAGGATGGTCTCGATCTGGTCATCTGCGGTATGACCTACCGCTACTGTGTCAGCGCCCAGTGAGCGCGAGACCTCGGAGAAGAAGGTGTACCTGACCTCTCGTGCCGCTTCCTCCAGAGAGAGGCGGTTTTTACGCTGATATGCCTTAACATCACGATTTTCGATGGTCGCCGGGATCCCCAGTTCGCGGGCCAGTGAGTATACATACTCAGCATCGGCATCCGATTCGGCTCCGCGCAGCATGTGATTCAGATGGACGATATGAAGCGCCACGCCCAGCGTAAGTTTGAGCTCTGACAGGATGTGAAGCAGGCATACCGAATCCGGCCCTCCGGAGACTCCGACTAACAAAGGCTCGTTTGCTTCGAACAGGTCGTACTCCCGGATAAACCGTAGGACCCTTCCCTGGAGATGCTGTTGGCGTTTCATCTGACTTCTTCTTTATCTGGTCTCCTGCTTCCGCAGAAGAGTCAGAAGGTATTGCCGCCTGGATGCTGCCCCTCTTGCGTCATACTCTCGAAGATTATATAGATTATATATTAAGACATATACCCGTAGCGTCGTGACTCCTGTCACGACGGGGATAACGTTGCCACAGGCGTTTCGCCCTGAAGCTCTCTACGAGCCTGAGCCTCAGAGCCGATGGCAAACCCGAAGGGAGTGGCAAAGCTACACCGCCTTATTGACTGTTAGTAGCAACTGTGTTAAAAGTCAAGAGCATGGGCCAATGACGTAAGAATCGACATACCTCCAGGAAGTGCGTTGTTTAAGCATTGCGTTAAGGATAGTGAGCAACTTACGCATACAGGCAGT
>Ga0180431_10000452_pt1 | contig 59653 bp, 81 predicted proteins | sample SS_ome_11_FD_132459 | JGI IMG/M metagenome (GOLD analysis project Ga0180431, IMG submission 132459) | Hypersaline lake sediment archaeal communities from the Salton Sea, California, USA - SS_1_MS_1 metaG | ecosystem: Environmental > Aquatic > Non-marine Saline and Alkaline > Hypersaline >... | reverse complement strand
TTGCAAGATATTCACCGTCTATTTCTGATTTGACAAGAGAGTTTGTTTTTATTGGGGATAAGAAATCATTTGACTGATCCTTTAGTTTGCTGTTGCATATCATACATCTGCTATCTGGTGTTAATTGTTTTTCTCTTTTCATTTACAGTCCTTCATAAAATACAACAGGAATTTCTTTATACCATCCCATCTTTAGTTTTCCCATAGTATTGTGTATTCGTTTAAATCTTTTTGAGTTTGTTATTATCAATGTCTTTCTTATCTTTCGTTTGTTCACATCTCTTATTCCTTTCTTTTTCATTTCCTTTACAAGCTCGTCAAGCTTATATGCATTCTCTCTATTTTCGCTCAGGAAATAATATAGTTCTGTTGCCAAATTCACTTATTCACTCTCCAATACACACGAGTGATATAATCCCACCATATAGCCACATAAGAACATAACTAATGCAACTAAAACATATGTTATCATATCACCACATTAGTCTAACTTATTTATAAATTTTATCTTTATTTGATCTCTTGGCATAGGCTCAAGTATATCTTTAATCTTTCTTTCAATATCACATTGAATATCTTTTGTGTGTTTGCACTTGGGGAATCTACCTTTAATATCTATTTCAAGTGTCATTTTCATCCTCTTTAAATTTGTAATACAATGCTTGTATTAGATACGGTATTTCTTCCTTATAGAAACTAATTTTGGTTCCTTCCTTTGCATCTATAAGTTTTGTTGATATTGTTATCATGTGTTCAGAATCTTCATATTCAACTTTGCTTATTAAAGTATCTCCCTGTGATATTGTAGTCCAGCTACATTTGTTTTTGAATTCCATTGAAACCAATTAATCACCATTATGCTCTTTTAGCAAGTTATATAGAGATCTTATTAGAATGGGAATTTCCTCATAGAAGAAATTTACTCCGTCTTCTCTTTTAAAACCATTTCCATCATGAAATAATACTTTGATATTAATAACCTCATTGGATGAGTTTGATTTTTCAACCGTGTTTTCCCATCTATCATTTCCAAATTCAGTTATCCAAAAATTTCCTTCAGTTGTTTCAATGATTTTTTTCTTCACCTTTCCTTGCCTCCACAACTGCTTTTCTTAATTGTTCAAATAAAGGATCATTATTCTTTTTCTCTTTCTTTTCTTTCGTTGGTTCTATCACAACACCCTCCGTTTTCTGTGCAATTAGGTTGTTTATCAAAGAAGCCTTCTCGTCCTTTATTTGGCTATAATCACCCCACGAGAATCCTCCTTTAAGGCTGTTTAGCAAATTTTTTCCCAACTCTATCTCGTCTTTGGTAACTTCAATGGTATCTAAAAAGCTCTTAGCTTCCTCTAATAGAGAATGTTTAATCTCGTTGGCATAAGATAGGGTATGCAGTAACAACCCCTCATTATTTGCAACTATAAGGGCAACTTTCTCATTTCCCGTCTTTCTCAAAACAATTGTTCCAATGGCAACAGCGTTTATTTCTTTCATAGATTGCCAAAAAACCTTTAGTGCTTTTCCATCTGAATTAGTTTCGTCATTTAATATGGGATATGTCTTATCTAAATGTAACCACATTTTGGATGGTATATTATCGGCATCGGTTATCTTTATGATATCAATCTTCTTCGAAGAATCTGGATTGGCAGACTTTATATCATCATAAGAAAGGAATACTTCTTTCCCACTATCAACCTTTGTCCATCTACCCATCTCTCCATACGATACTTCATTACCACATTTCTTACAAAAATATTTCTGCGTTAATTTTCCAGAATCTTCATCATGTGAATAATGAAGTTGAACGCCACTCTTATTTGATACACTTGCAATTCTAACAGGAAAAGTAAACAATCCTATACCAATATTTCCTTTCCAAAGTGTATGTCCTATCACCATTTATTCTTTCACCAATTCCAAGACATCTTTCCAACTTTCGAACTGATCTTCTCTGTTTATATATATGCAAAACAGTTCCCAATTCTCTTTTATTCTTTTCATTGTTCTTCTTATAGGTCCAGAATATCTTTCTTTGTCCATTTCATATCTCCTATAAACAACCAATTGTTTCAAATAATCAACCAAATATGTTCCTCTAAAGTATGTCTTTAATGGAGATAATTCCTTCATTACCATTCACTACTCCAATTAAATAACCACTTTCCCATATATGTCATAAGAAAAACCAAAACATATATTGGTATATATAACCAGCGAAAACCACCAAAAAACATATAACAAGTTACCAAATAAAGACCCACTATTCCCAAAAATGCTAATATCATTCCAATAGCAAATGACATAGATTTTATATTGTCATATGGGTATTTTGGTTTTATTTTTTCAAAAAGGGTTCTGATAGTTCTGATAATTTTTGGTCTCGATTCTATAAATGTCTTAATTTTTATCCACCTCTATTTCCAAAATATTTCGCCGTTTCATTCTCAATAATTACTCCATTCTTTATTCTATAAACTCCATTGTATGCCATTCCCGCCTCAAAAAATCTCAAATCAAATTCGATATCTGGAAACATTTCGGACATTTTTTCAATCAATGGCGTTGGAGGACTCCATGCGGTTCTAAAAGAATAAACCATTTCTGATTCATCCTTATAATCCCACTCATCAATTATTTCTGGATCGCATATTCCCCACTTTGTTCCCCAATTTTCAACACACCATTCATAACCACCAGCATTAAATCCCGATGAACTATATTCGTCATCTTCTTCATCCATCTTATTGAATGTGTCTGGATAAGGAACTATTGTGTTTTCATCAAGAATTGATTTACTGGTTTCAACATGTTCCTTGAACTTTTCTATATCCTTTGTCTTTCCCAACAAAGTTAAATCATTTTCGCACCAGTTTGGCATTTCTTTCACTCCTTACATCAGATTTGCATTAAATCCCTGAATTTTTGTCATTCCAGAAGATCCACAAATCTGGCATATTCCCGATTCATTTCCATTGTTTCCAGAAACTACATGCGGTGTTTCCTTTTTGCAATAATTGCACCAACGATTTCTTATTTTCTTCTTCATAACAAATCACCTAACAAACCATAACAGATTTTGTTATTGCACAATATCCTCATAGTCGCCGTTAATACCGAACTCTTGAGAACATTCTGGACAAATATGTTCCCCTACGTCATTTTCTGACCATCCCAAATTTGTTAAATCAGCAAGTAATTCTATTTCATCTACCTGTTCTGATTCAGACATTCTACATATCGCTTCATCACCACATATATCACACGTTACGATTATCTCTGTATATTTTTCAATCATTTTTTTCACCACCTTTAAAGTGCTCGAATTGGCTTAAGTGTCTTATTCCATAGAAGGAGGTAAACAAAGAGCCAACAAATGAAGGAGCCATTAATTGAAATAAGACTTTCCTCCCAATTCAAGCATTACATCCGTAAATATTTTCCTTTCATACAAATCGTGTTCATCCGAATTATCTGATGTATCAAATACATAATGGGTTAATTCATGACCCATAATTGATACAACATCACTTATGTTTATCATTTCACTTCTCTTAAATCCAATTATCCTTTCATTTCTTATACACACTCCACGACTACTTATTGAAGAGTCAACAAATATTCTAAAGTTGGGTTTTGTGCATTCTCTAACGTGTTTTGAAAGCTTGAATAATTCATATACATTATCAATTAATTCTTTTTCACTTTCGGTTGGATCATCCCACTCGTAATAATCTGATTTATTTGCTACATCTTCATCGGTTTTAATACCTGTTTCTTGCAATCCCGATACAACTCTAGAATTCATAACTGTTATTGTTCGATAACCTTTGTGTTTGGCAATCGTTTCACTTTCTGAACTGGTTGAAATAACTGAATTTTTTCCGTATAAATCTTTCCAGCATTTTAAGACCATTTCGTGGTTTCTTTTATCAAACCCTCTGAAACTTTGTGCTTCTAAACTATTGAAAGATACAAGAGCAGCCAATATTCTTTTTATTGTTTCTTCTGTTTCTGCCTTTGATAATATCTCTGCTATACTGTATTTAAGATCCCAAATATCAACAATATCTCTATCTCTGTTTATAGAATTAGTGAATAAATTATATGAGAATAATCCATCATATGCCTCAAGGTTCTTTATTAGTTTTCCCTTAACATAAAGCCTTGATTTTTTCTTTTGGTCAAACATATCTCCGTAATCGGATTCTACAAGATAATCTAATTTCTTTTCCGACAATTTAAGATATTCATCACGAAATTCGTATATTGGGATATCGGTTGTTACATCTATAATTGTCTTATCAAAATAGGTTTGTCCATCTTCAATAACCCAAGAGAAAGTTCTTATTGTTTTTCCGTCAAGAGTTTTATTAACAAATTCTGGCTTTATCTTTTTATCACCAGTTCTTACTATCATTGATTCATCATTTCTAAGAAGAACTAAGGCACATGCTTTTAATCCTTCACCAAACATTCCTATTGCATCTGAATTATCTCTTGAATAACTTTTCCCAAGAAATAAACATTCGGATGGTAATACCTTATCATTTATTACGGTTAGTCTTCTTCCAGACTTTTGTATTTCTATATCTCCAGAAATTGAGTTATCAAATGCATTGGAGATTACTTCACATATTGCTTTCTTTTCATCCCAATTATGCCAGTAATCTTCCGATACTCCAAGCTCAACTCTTTCTATCATTTACTCACCATTCTCAAGTTCTACCAACTTTCTATTTATTTTTGTAATTTCATCCCTCTCAAACTCTACATCTAGTTCTTCACATGCAACCTTATCAACCAATATCAAGTCCTCATTAACCACAAAAAATGAAAAGAACATAATATTATATGCATGGTATTCATTTTCTGCTTCATATTCTTCTGTTTCTCCGTTCTGATATGTTAATTCAATCTTCATCTTTTTCACCAATATATTTTTCTAGCTCTTCAATCAGCCAAAGTATTTCATTATTTGACAGATTTAAGCTTTCTAGATCCCATAGAATATCTCTAAAATCCACCAGTTCTTCTGGTAAATTATCTCTTAAATCAATATATCCATATCTCAAACATAGATATGCACCAAACACTTCGCCCAATTCATATCTTCTTCTGGCATCAATTGCAATTTCTCTCAATATTTCATCGACCGAATTCATTTAAAACACATCGCTAGATATATTTCCACATGCTATATTATCAAACATCTTAGATTCTTCAAATCCAATGTTTAATAGAATATCCCTGTGTATTTGTTCATGGCTTATTACTTTTGTTAAATAATTCACAAAATCATTAAACCTAAGATTATAACTTCTTGCTATTATATTCAAATTGGTTAAGTTTATTGAAATTAAACCAGAAAGTGTTTTTGTTTCTCCGATTCTAACATATAAAAAATTACAGTCTATTCCATTTTCAAACTCAAAACAGAAATTTATATATCTTTTTGGCTCATAAAATAATTTGCTTTTTATTTTCTTTATTAACAATAACATCCCTCATCAATTATTATTTCATATGTATATGTTGAATGTTCGGGCTTTATCAAATAAATACCAACAACATCTTTAATCTTGCCAGTTAACATACCAAAAATTCCTATTGATTTTCCATTAATAATTATATTTATGTCGTGGCATGTATACATATGTTCTTCGCCATTAACATAAAATCTATTCCTTGCCTTATTAAAATAAACGCTGGTTGGTTTTCCGCTGTATATTTCCATTATTGAATCCTCTTTGTTTGCTCTAGTCTATGATTAGATGATTCCTCAATTGCAAACCTAAATCTACTTTCATCAAAATTATTATTATCTAGTTTAAAGAAAACAATCAACCTTTCTACAATCTCTTCTGTGTTACTACTGGTTCCAAGTATTTCAGCAAACTTTTCATAATATGCTTTAGACAACACTGTCTTCACCAACCTCAAATTCTATAAACTTATAATAATCTGGATATAATTTCTTATACCGATAAATTGCACTATTTCTATTTTCTGCCTTTATTTTTTTCATACCCAGTTCGATTACTGCCTTAGATTTTATTATATATGTTTTCATGTTTAATCACAAATCCATATCATCATAATATAATATAATAAACCACGCAACCAAAATTATAATCATAACCATAAATGCATTACCCAATTAATTACCTCCTGTTAATTTTTTTATTTCTTCCAGCATGTCTTCATATTTAACTATTCTTGAGTAGATTGAATCAATCTTTTCATTTGCCGAACAAAGGTTATCCTCAATAATATCTCTTTCCAATTTTGCTTTTACCAATTTCTTTTCAAGCTCGTTGATTTTTGCTATTAAGCCATCCTCAACAAGATCATACATAATTATATCATCTCGCTTTCTATACCAAAGACCTTTACACCATTGTAAAATCCCATCCTAACATTTTCTTTTACAGATGGTCTAGATCTTCTCCATCTTTTCTTGTTTATTTCCTTTACAATGTATTCAATCTGCTTTTCATCTTTCCTTTCAAACCCAAGATCAAAGAGCTTATCACTCAACTCTTCAGCCGTGAATACAAATTTCCTGTTTTCAAGGAGAAAATAATATATAGTCATAGATGCGTTTTGCCTTCTATTTCTATTCACTCCAACCCTGAAATCGTCCGTTTTCTTTGCTTCTTCAATACTTATTGTCAATATTTTTGATCCTCCTTAGTTCCTGTAATTCTTCTGGTAGCATTTTAATTACTACCTTTTTTCCATCTATATTATAGATTTTTCTTTTTTGTGGCTCTCTCTTATCCGTTTTAAAAAACGGAATCATTTTACATACCTCCAGAACCATAGATTTTTTTCTATGATTCAATCCCGTGTTGCAGGAAAAACACTCTTTATTAATAAACTATTTAGATACAATATTTCAGGATATTATATTTTAAACCAGATTTCTCCTGCAACATTTCGGTTATTATTTTCTTCAATAGTTTGGAGTGTGTCGCCTCACCCATAGGTTGGCCCCAACACCGTTACACGATATTTCATCCAGTATTTATTTCACCACCTTTATTCCTATTCTTTTTGTATTATTTCTACTTAAATTGATATATTCTGGAGTAGTTATTCTAATTCTAAGATTAATAACATGTTTTCCAGCAGAATAAAATTTTCTAATTCCATATATTTTTACATTCAATGGATCATAATCAAATGCTTCGGGAATTAGATAAAATGGAACATCATAATCCATATATAATGTTACTTCTTCTCTAATTGTTTCGCCACTTTTAACATACCAATATGGCACATTTGCATAATATCCACATGCTGTTTGCATTAAAAATACAAACAATAACACACTTGATATAACATTTTTCATAATATTTCACCTTTTTTACATAGATCTTTCAGGGCCGACCCCTCACCCATAGGGGAGTGTTGACACCGTTTTCTCTACATTTCAAGGCATATATGATTCTAACTCTTCAATCTTTTTCTTTATATCTTCTATTGATTCTCTTATTCTTTCTTCTCTATTTATTTCATCACACTCCCAACAAAGACCGTTTTCATTGCACGTTCTATACATTCCACATATTTCGCAATATCTCCATTCTCTTTCCAATTCAATCACCTATCAATCCATACGCTATTACTTCGTCTTCATTTTCGTCTAACTTTACAATTAGACTACTTCCACATTCTGGACATACTTCTGGTCTAAAAGAATTATCTTCTTCCCATATATGCCCACAAAATGGATTTGTGCATTCCCATACTTCAAGATATTCCCCATCACATATATCCGTGTAATAGGAATCATCTCTCATCTTTTCGGGGATTCCTTTCAAAGACATTTCCTTTGCATTCATTTATTTCACCTCCACTATATTTGACTTACTATCTGATAAGCCTTTCCGCAATCTTCACAATTTACTGTATAATTTGCGTCAGGCTCAACTAATCTTTCGCATCCACAATATGGACAATGAACATATGCAACACTATCAAGTGTTAAAGGAACATATGCTCTCTTTATTTTTTCGCTCATTTGTTTTCACCTCTTTCAATTTCTTTATCCGTTAATGCTCCATAGTCATACATTTCATGGCACATTTTACAGAGCAAATGATATTTATCTTTATTGTTTTTCCAATCGTAATATCTCTCTTTTCTTCCTCTACCATTTCCGCTTAAACCTGTTGGTTCTTTATGTGCAAATTCTCTCTTACAGAATAAACCGCAACCTTCACAATTCCCCATTTTAACTTTCTTTATCTTTCGCTTAATCCATTTGTTCTGTCTGGTTGTCATTCTTTTCCGCAACCTTTTCGATATAGGCTTCATCAAATTTTATTATATCGTCAGGGAAATATATTTGCTCTAACGATACACAAAACCTATAAACCATTTGAACCATTTCAAATGCCTTTTTTGTCATATTTTCTTCCATCATTATTTGAATTGAAGCAACCTTATTTGCATAAATATCTTTCCTCAATCCAAACAACTTTTCAACTATTTCTCTTTGCTTTTCTTCACTCAAACTCATCATATCACCTTCTTTTTTAATATCCTATTCGTGGCCGATTTAAGGAGCCTATAGCCTACCACAGATTTTTAGACTATAGGACTTATCCTTAAACTCTTTAACCAATAGGATATTAATCCCTACTTATTATTACACAATCATTCCTCTCGGATCGTGTTTCAAATAAGGATTTCTTACATCCACACTTTTGGCATATAAGAGTCGTTCCAGATATACCTCTCTTAAATTTGTGCCTACAGTTTGGATTTCCCTCTTTGGTTGTTTTCCAATACATTTCTGTTTTCACCTCCTTTTGCATTCAACTGGACAAATACATATCCCTGTTTTCTAGAATCCTTTTATGGCTCTCTTTAGTTCCTTTCTGTCAACAACTGTATATATCTTCTTCTTCAGTTGATATCCGTTTATAGATATCTTAACATTGTCGTCTGTATTCATATCTTCAATTACCATGCTCGTATTTCCATATCCTTCAAGCTTTGTTTTCAATAAAATCACCTCCTTTTTCTTTTATATAATACCACACTTCTAACATCAATTTCATTCCATTTTATCTTATTTTGTTATTATTTAAAACCAATAATTAGTTTGCCTTATACCTTTTAATATATATTAACAATAACAGAATAACAACAGGATAAAAATAAATAAAAGAAAAATAACGTATATTTAATCATAGTAGTATAATCTATATTATTATACTTATATTATTTTTCCTTTATTATTGCTACTTCCTTATTGTTATTATATAATATATACTATATAATAATATATTATAGGTTAATCGCCCTCCTAACTGCCCATTCAGTTGTTCTGAATACATTTCCACCGATCAAAACTTCAATCGGATACTTTGACGCTCTAGTATTTATTCCAATTATTTTTGCTTTCTTTCCATTCAGATATATTTCTCTTTCGAAATCATCTGAACTCAAACCATATTCGAAAGCATACTTTTCAAATTCCTTTCGCTTTGCTTCTTCTTTGTCCTTTGCATCAAACATAGACAATTTTATATTTGCCTTATTTGAGTCAAAGTTTATGCTTTCTATTTCAAAGCATACTCCTGCTGCTTCTCCAAAATTCTCTAGATATTCTTCAAGAGAATCTCTTAGAAAGACCAGCTTTTCTTTCGAGAAAACCATTCAATCACCCAAATGCTCTATACTGTTCATCCACCATTTCCCATCATTTGCCCATTGCTTTGCAGAACTCAAATACCATTCCATTTCAGGGTCGTCTAGATACCACTTTATTCTGTCAATTGCGGTTTCTAGACTATCTATGGCATATCCAAGATTCTTTTCCTTTCTCTCTTTAATTGCTCTTTTGCTTACCATTTTATTTCACCTCCCTCAATATTGTTTAATCGAGATAGTGTTTTATATCTATCAAATCGGTTCTAGCATAAGAATATTTTGGACCAGCACTTATTATAATTCCCTCTAATACTTTCGTGCCGTGATCAAAACATATACGATCACCAACTTTCCATCCTTCATCTTCAAGCATGTATATATTTTCTCTAACTCTTTGGCTCAAATTTTTCACCACCCTCCATTGCGTTCTATCATTTCTTCTTCAAATTGCGGATCGTATCTTTCCTCTCTCCACATTCCTTCAAATAATTCTTCCTCTCTTTGGGTTTCGTCACTTCTGTCCTTTAAATTATTCTTTTCCTTCTTCATTTGTTTTCACCACCTTCTCCAATATGGGGAGCGTTTATTTTCTACAATTAGCTTTATAAATCGTATTATCCAGAACATTTTAACCACATAGATGAATCAAAATATACAAAATAACGTATAACCATATTCCAGTTAAAAAAGCAAAACATATTGTATGCCATTCTCTAAGAGAGTTTCCACTCTCATCAAAACTCATTTCTTCTAGGGTTTGCATTCTATTCCCTCAACTGATTTATGTAATCAAACATAAATCTATCCTCATCCTTCCTAAGCTCTTTAAATCCTCTATTTGCCTTCATATACACTCTACCGCAAATACATAGAAGATATCTTCCTTTAGATTTAATCAATCTATTTCCGCATATTGGGCACTTGATTGATATAGATCCTTCAAATATCCTCCCCGAATTGTAGTAGTCTTTTTCGACCTCAATATTTCCCTCTAGTTCATCCTTCTTGAATGGCATTAAATCACCACCTTCAGCCTAGTTTACACTATCCTTTAGAAAAAATTAAAAACTGGTGACACTTTACTCTAGAGCCACCAGTTCACTCTTTAGGCCTACAATTTGGGTTCCACTTACAAAACCAAATGCAATCTTAGGACTTCCTTCAATAGAGTGCTTATTCTGGAACTTGCTACCGTTGAAAGTCTTTACTGCATTTACGATTGAGGTTTCACCCTTCTTCAAATTAATCCCCATATTCTCTAATATAGGCACTAATTCGCTTACAGTATAGGCCTTATATTCGTCCCTATTCTCCATCAAATAAGTGTAGAGAGTCGTTGCGGTTGAAGTCTTATTTCCACCGCCCCTTTTAGACACTCTAAACTCATCTGATTCCTGTAGGTCATCTACCTTAAAAGGCATAGCTTTTCACCTCCTTCTAAATAGTTAGGACTATAGCTCATGCTATAACCCTTTTAAAAAATAGAAAGGGGTATAGCTCTCCAGTTGCCTAGAGAGTAGATTCTAGAGTACCCTTATAAATGGTAGGCAGACCTTACACTAGGCCCGATCTAAAAGACCTTTCATCCTCTAGTTTAAACTAGAGTCGAGATCGTAGCCTCAGGGTTTATCCTGCTCTATGGCTGCTGCTAACAGACCCATAGTCAGGGGGCGTATGACTCACCGTCCTACCAGTTGACTCTTGTGATAAGGCGTAGTGGTAGTATTCTTATAATGGTTTTGTTTTTGCTACGCTTTATGACCCCAAAATATTGTAAGATTTACAAGATACTTATAAAGGACATAACCATAGAGCGTGGGTCTACCTCATGCCTGAAGGGGAAATCCTACTACTCCGCTTTATGTAGGTAGATACCGAACTATTCGATACCGAACTATTAACGATACGCAATGAAAATAAGATAAATATAAAAAAAATATGATAAATAAAAGGGTGGGGGTAGTGGATTAATAAACATTGGTTATTCCACAAATTTATCCTTTTTTCAGTTTCTTGTAAATTTTACAAAGGAAAGTTTTTTATATTATCTCGCCAATCTAATTATCATGCCGTATCAAAAGATAATGTACCAGATCTGGTGGTTCTTCTATCGGGTATTCTTCGTGCCGTGGGATATGACGTATGAGGAAACCATTGAATTCCTTGACACGCCCTTCAAGGTTCAGGCTTGGATGTATTCTAACCTGAAGTATAACTGGCTTGATATATTCAATACTTGGCAACCGCCGAGAGAGACATTTGAATCTGGTTGGGGCGATTGTGAGGATTGGGCGGTTTTCGCATATGAGTGCTTGAAGGATGATTATGATTCTTGTGTTGTTGTCGTTTACCACATGATTGATGATATTAAATCTGGTCATGCGTTCTGTGCTGTTAAGGTTGATGAAGATGATTGGATTACAGTCGGGACATTTGGGTTGAGAAAACACAAAGGAGAAACAGTTGAGGATTTCCTTGACTACTGGTATGAGGATTGGTCCGAGTATAAGATTTTGACCGAAGATGATTTGGACTTATAAATGTTTCCTTGGTGTCATTTCATGGCATTTTACCCAATTGTTAAACCAATTTAGGAAAGATTTATAAATACTGTTGAACTATAGTTTATTTATGCCACTAGATATCACAGATAGTTTGGATACGGAACAGATTCTCAGCAGGATGACGGAAAAGGACGCAAGGCAGAAAATGCTGGATATGCTTGAGAATGTTGAACACGAATTGGAACAGGCAAGCTCACCAAACCTAAGAGAGAAACTGTTCTATCGAAAGCAGCAAATTCTTGAATGGATATACAATCACCCAGACCCTCCCGAAGAGGTTGATGTTTCTCAGAATTTCAGGAACATGCTTGAGACGATGAGGGATGTGCTTGGTCCTACTGGCGTTGAATATATCATGGCAAAATTTGATGCAAGGTATGGGGATAGTGTTGCGAAGGAGAATGCAAAGAAACTTTTGAATGGTGAAGAGTTTGAAACCAGCAGGAAGAAATATATCGAGAAGAGGATGAGGCAGGTGATGGGTCTTTGAGTTTACCCACGGCGATTGAACTCAACAGGGCGTTTTCAGATCCAGTTTATTTTGCCGAGAACATTTTGAATGTTCATGACATATATCCATACTGGAAAAATGTTCTGAGGGAATTCTACAGCCGTGATGAAGAAGGCAATGTTAAATATCGTGAGCTTGTGGCCTGTGTTGGGATGGGTTCTGGCAAAACATATACCGCAGCTATCATAACATTATTTGAGTTTTTTCAACTTATCATGTTTGACTCTCCGCAGGAGCATTACAATTTGTCTAAGGCTTCGCCAATCTACATTGTCAACTGTGCCAAGTCTGAAGCACAGGCAAAGTCAACTGTATTTGGTGCTGCCAAGAACTTCATTCTTGACTCTCCGTTTTTTCTTGATTTGATAAAACGTGGAAAGATAAAGCAGAGGCACAATGAATTTGAGCACGTTGACAAGAGGGTATTCCTGAAATCGGAACATTCACATTCTGGTTCACTCGCTGGAAAGAACTCGAAGTGCGTTGTTTTTGATGAGCTTGCGAAACTTGATTTTACTGCGTCTGGCGAATCTGCTGCTGATGAGGTTTATGCAATTGTAACCAAGGCAACTGGTAGGTTTGGTGTTGATGGCAAGATTGTTTCTATCTCTTCGCCAATATCAACCAACGATAAATTTTATAGCCTTGTAGAGAAGGGGAAGAAGAACCCAAATCTAAAGATGCTTGTCATACATAAACCAACATGGGATGTTGTCGATTTGAATGTCAAGCCCGAATATGCGTTTGACTCAGACATGATGATAGCAGAGAGGGAAAAGGATTATGATAAGTTTATGCGTGATTATGGAGCACAGCCAATGGGAAGGGTTAGACCATTCTTTCCCGATGTCAAGCCGATAAAGGATTGTGAGGAAAACAGAGAGAACCCGATTGAGCTTGATAATGATGGAGATCCAACTCTTGCCGATTGGTTTAAACCCAAGGATTATATCTATGTGGTTGCTGGTGATCCTGCATTGAAGCGTGATGCCTTTGGTCTTGCTATGGGGCATCTTGAAGGCGAGAACATAGTTGTGGATTTTGTGACCAAGTTCCAAAGGTTGGGCGAAGAGAAAGAGATTGATGTAAAGAAAGTAAGAGAATTTGTGATGTCTCTTCTCGACAGAGGTTTCAATATTCTCATGTTTGTCACAGATATTAAATCCTATCCAGAACTTTTCCAAGACCTTGAGTTTCGTGGAGTTGAAGTTAAACAATCATTCGTGAAGAAAGAAACGTATGACTATCTCAAGGAAAGGATGAACCTGAATGAGATACTATATCCCAAGAATCCAGACCTTGTGGATGAACTCAGACACCTTGAACTTATGTCCGCAAGGAAGGTTGACCATCCCAAATATGGTTCAAAAGACATGGCAGATGCTTTGGCAAACGTGGCATTTTTCGTAAAAGATGCCGATATTGAGCCTCCGAAGTGGGTGTTTGTGGACAAATGGTAGCAAATTAAGGAAATATTTTTAAATAATAAAATATATATTAACAATAACTGCATGTGGTTTTATGACATCCTTCACCGAAAAAATTAGAGAACTCGCACAAGTTCCCCGTGATGCTAAACCAAAGATGGTGAGAGTGCCTTGGGGAGACTCTGAATCATATTACACAAAACGTGAGGAAGAGTATAAAGGAATGAATAAGTATTGGGCAGAATACAGACGTTCTTCAATAGTCAGACAGTCATTAAATTTGCTTGGCTATTTTGCTATCCACTCTGGCTTCAGGATTTCAGCCGTTGGTGGATCAAAGAGATATAACACAAAGATATCAAAATACTTGAATGATCTTTCTAGACGGGTACACCTTGAAGATGCAATCTTTATTGGTGTAATTGGAAAAATGATTTGGGGAAGATTTGGTTTCGAGATAGTTAGAAATGGCGACAATGAAATTGTCCATCTATTACCCCTGTTTCCGGGCGAGAACTTGATTCCCAAGTTTGACGAGAACAACATCCTGAAAGGGTTTACTTTCAAGATGGGCGGTGGCAGGAAGATAGAATACGAACCCGAAGAGGTGCTATTTTTCGTTGAAACTTCTCTGGATCACAAGATGAAAGGATTATCAAGGATAGAACCTATACTCACTCCATGTGAGATTAAGAGAAGACTTTATCAAGACCTGAAGGAAGCAAGCAAACGTTTGTGGTCTCCGATAGGAATATTCCAGCTTGATACAAGCAGGGAGAAAGACCCAGACAAAAAGGAAGAAGCCCTCAGAGAATTCAAGAACCAGATGGAACCGGGCAAACCAATTGTCACTAATGCATCGGTTAGTGGTCAGTTTCTTAGTGCCATGCCCGATGTTGAGAGAATCGTTAGAGCCATTGATAAAGTTGATGAAGAGATTATGGGAAACTTTGGTATACCAAAAGCGTTGCTATCAAGAGAGAAAACAATGAACAGGGCAACTCTGGAGTATTCTCTTGTTGCTTTGTACCAATCTCAGATTGAAGGAATACAGAGGTATGTCGGAAGAGAAATTGAACAGCAGTTGCTTGAGATGGTCAAGGATGATGTTGTTGGAAGCAACGGCAGTACAATAACATGTGAACTTGTTTGGAATCCAAGAAACTCTCTAGAGATGGATAGACAGTTCGGACCAGCTATAACACTCTATTCGCTTGGGTTAATTGATGCCGAATATCTTTATGATATGTTGAGTTTGGATAAGAACAGGATGCCAGAATATATAAAGAAAGCTGAAGAGGAATATGAAGGTGGAGTTAGATATTCCCCAGATGTTTTGAGAGCATCTTTAACTGAAGCGTCAAGAAATGAGGAAGCGAAGGTGCGAGAAGCTATAAGCAAAGTAGTGAAGGATACTAGTGAGGAAAATGCCATATAACAAGATAAGCGATTTGCCCGAAAGCATTAGAAATTCGTTGCCCGAATCTGCCCAGAAGATATTTATGAACGCTGTTAACAGGGCACTAGATAAAGGATGGAATGATGAGAAAGCATTTAAGTATGCTTGGGGTGCTGTTAAGAGGCGTTTCAAGAAAGAGGGCGACAAGTGGGTAAAGATGTCTGACGAAGAAGCAATAAAGAATCTTGATATGAGCAAGGAACACAAGAACAAGATCATAGAAATGCTTGCTCAATTCGAAACTCTTTCAATTAAGGATGTCAAAGAAAAACTTGCGGGAAGGATTGACACAGCAGATACATCTGACATTGATCCAAGAGAATTTGTTCCACCGGGTAGTGGTGCTGGTACAGGTGGGATATGCAAATGTCCCAAATGCGGTAAAGAAGTTCAGCACACACGCAATCAACCCTGTACTTCAATGAAATGCCCTGAATGTGGCACAACAATGCAGAGAAAGGCAGAACAGTCAAACGAAGACTACACAGATCTGCAACATACTTACAGCTCTATTAAAGACCAGATGCTCCTTGTTGAGAACCATATACAGATGTACAGAGATGACAAGGACAATGAGGTTTGCCATAGTTGTATAAAAAAGAAGCATCTTCCTACCATTCGTGCATTGTCTAGAGAGGGAACGTCATTCGTAAAGGATTCTGATGAAAAGGAAAGGTTCAGAACTTATGTTGATACGATGACAGACCTTATAGACAACTATGAGGAAGATGTTGTATATCTGAATTCTTTGCAGGATAAGATACGTGATATGAGAAAAGATCTGGACATGAATTTGATTCCAGACGGTATTGGTGTCTTATCCGATAAAGCTATGGAACTTGGTCTAGTTCCAGAGAAGGGTGTTTCTGGATTTGATGAAAAGACAGAAAACAAAATACCAGAAGAATATAAATTCTGGATAGTTGAGGATGTCTCTGAAAGAAAATCCGTGAGAAACAAATTGGCTGAAGCTATCAAAAAAGATTTGATTGATGTTGACCTTGGGAATCATACGATTCCAGTTGATATGCCTGAAGATATTGACAAGCATATTAGAGAGGTTGAAGACAGTCCCAAGAATACAACCGTGTGGACATACAATCAAGAGTCTGACAGGATAGAATTTGAGGGAACTCTTCTATCATATGGTGCATGGAACGGATACTACTATCCTCCAAATGTTGTTGATAACTTTGATGCAAATGACATTGTTGGTTTGCCAGTTAGATATGGTCATAGCGAACCCGATATTGGAGAGGTAACACATGCCATCAACAAAGATCATAATATTGTGATAAGGGGATGGATTGATGATCCGAAGATATGCAATGGTATAAGAGATAAACAATGTCTTGGATTATCACCAAAACTCTTGTTTAGAGCCAATGATGATAGAAAGACAGTTACCCATATTCTCAAGATGATTGAGGCTTCTGTCGTTGAAAACCCTGCTTGCAAGGTATGTTTCATAGACAATACCCACTAAAACTTTCAAAATAGGCCAAAATAAAGGAAAGTTTTTTATATACAAACCGACATATAGGTATCTGTGATGGTAATTGATAATATCATCAAACTATAAACCAGTAATGAAAAACCGTGATACACATGACAGACAATCCCACAGAAGAGTATATAATACTTGAGGGAAAGGATGTTAAATATGTTGTTCTTGGTGACGAAGGGGAAGTAGATAACTTGGAAGACAATGAACAGGAAAACGATACAGAGGACGAACTTGAAGAGTGGAGCACAGCCTATATCAACGATTTACCAGATTCCGCTTTTGCGGTTGTAGAACCGTGTGCTGATGAACGTAAGGATGCTAGACATCTACCATATAAAGATAAAGATGGGTCTATAGATGAAGAGCATCTACAGAACGCTCTTGCAAGAATGAACCAGATAAAAGCAGTTTGTGAAGGGTCGTCCACCGAATCACTACGAGACAAGGCCGAGAAAGTTTTAGTACCACTTGCAAAGAAACACTTCCCAGATTCAAAATGGGCCAAGAACGATGATGAAGAAGATTCTTCCCATTCTGTGGGCATGTCAGATGATGTCGAAGGTGATAATATGACCGAAGATAATAAGTCTGATGAGTTGGAGTCTGTCAAGAAGCAGCTTGAGGAAAAAACTTCCGAGTTAACCGAGAAGGAAAAGAAACTCAGCGAAGCACTTGAAACCATCAAGAGTATCGAAGAGAACCGTATCAAGGAACTGGCTTCCAAGGTATTTGAGCTTGAATCTAAGGTTATGGATGTTGATGAGGACAACAAGGGCGAGAGAGTATCAGAACTCACAAGCATGGGTGAAAATGCGCTCAAGTCTCTGTTTTCCACATATGAGACTCTTGTAGCCAAGCAAAAGGAGACCGAGAACTCCGATGCAAACCCGAAGGCAAAGAATCTGTCTGAGAATACTTCAGAAGATGAACTGTCTGAGGATGAGAAGCTTGGTGAACTTAGAGAAAGATATTTTGGGCATTCAAAGCCGTCAACCAAGATTATGGCACTCTCAGAGGATTCTGATGGTACTGTGCGTTACGTGGATGTAGGTGAGTGATTTAAATGTCAATCGCTTCGGGCTCTGGATCAGTTATGAAAGAGTTTGACTTTATGGCTATTAAAGTAACACCAAAAGCAAGCACAGCTATCACAAAGGGTGAGGTTCTTGTTAATCCTAACGGAAATGGATGGGAACCTTCTTTTAGTGGTGCTCATGGGCCTTTTATGGTTGCTCTCGAAGACGTAGCTTCCGCTGCCTCTCCAAGTGATGTGTCTATGCTACGCAGAGGCGTAGTTAAGCTGACAGCACAGGCTGACACAACGGAAGGGCAATTCGTTAAGCCCGGATCTAATAGCGGAGAGGTAACACCACTTTCTACTTTTGGTACTGCTGATCTTAAGGGCATTGTTGGTTCGGCCCTTGAGGATGTTGACGCTACCGAGTGTGGTAAGTTCCTCATAGGTTATTGAGGTGATATAAATGGCAGGAATTGTATTTCAGGATGATATAGAGGATCTTGAACCAAGAGTCTTTATTGAAGAGATACTGGGTCTTCAGAGGAATCAGTATAATCTCCGCAATCTATGTAGTGTTGTGCAGACACCCAAGTTGCAGGCAAGAGTTCGTACTGCAACCAAGGGAACTGTTGACACCAAGGTTGGTGAAGGAGAAGAGGCTGATATTGCATCAAACACGTACAGCTATACGGATTTGGCTCTGTGGAAGAATGTTGGTCACGTTTCTGTGACCGATGAGGCTCGAAAGAGAGCTTCATTTGATGTTTTGAACACAGAGATCAATAACGTTTCCCGTGATTTGGGAAGGGCCGAGAACGCTCAGATAGCTACCGAATGGGGCAGTAACGGTACTTCAACTGCATCAACTGCTGGTGTTTGGACAAGTGATTCAAATGATCCTGTGGAAGATGTTCTTGATACTGTTGTTGCAACAATGCTGGCTCTAGATAAGGGATATGATCCCAAGGATCTGGCCATGCACCCACAAGTCTATGCTGCGCTTGTTCACAATGACAACATTGCGAAGGAAGTAACCCATACGGCTCTTATTCAGAAGGGAGGTGTTGACAGTATTTTCGGTATGAATATTACTGTTGATATTAACCTGACGGATACCCGATGCTATGTTCTTGACAAGGAAGCACCCGCATGCCTACTTGCTCAGGGAGGTACTTCTGCTGCTAAGTATCGAAACGAACCCACGGGTGAGGATCGGTACATTGTCAGACAATGGCTCCAGCCGAAAGTTGTGCTCACAGATGCATTGTATTACCTAACTGGTGTACACTCTTAAAGTCAACTTGGTATAAATTTGAAATTTAAATTTTTTATTTTTTTTTTATTTATTTGATGGTGATATCATGAGGATAAAGACAGAGGAAATTGGTGATGTAAAAATCATCCTTGATTATGTAGATGATCCTTTCATCAGACAATTTTACGGAACTTACTACTTGAAAGTGAGAAACGGTGACAGGATGATAAAACAACAGGTGTTTCAAGAAAGACCAAAAGCGATTAAATACTTTAACAAATTTGTTTATGTTATGGAACATCTTGATAGCATAGTTATGCCAGATGGTAGAATTCTATCCCCAAACCAGAAATTGGCGAAGGATGTTTTTGACGGTACTGTTGAAAACAAAGCACCTTGGTATTACAACCAAGGAAAGAAAGGAAAATATTCAATATTAACCGATTATGAGGTGTAATAAATGGTTGTAACTGTTGACGATGTAAGAACGTTGCTGAATGATATAAGTGTTGAAGAGCTTTCCAATGACACGATTCGTGCCAATATTGATGATGCCGAAGCTTGGGTTGACGATGCTGGTGGCGATTATGAGGATGGTGATTGGGGAGAGAGAGCTACAAAGTATAGAGCTGCATATTTGAGTTATATAGTTTCAAATACATTTCTTAGTGCGTCCGCTGGACCAATATCTGTTCGTGAAGCGTTTGAGTTAAAGGCTGAACATCTTTCCGATTTGGCACAAGATTTTCTTGGAAGGTCTCTAGACAAACCCGTTACAAGGGTTATGAAAATACCGCTTCTGAGAAAATATTCTTCAGATGAACAAGAAGATGATCCAGACAGAGTTAGCTTGACGGTGTAAACATGACTGATCTACAAAACATATCGAGTGCCATGATCAACAGGTTTGGCACAGATATTTCTTACCAATCTACTTCTGGTACATCAATGAACAAGTATGGAGACAATTATGGTTTTACTTGGGCTACTGCTACAACCGCAAAGGCTATAGTTGATAGTCCACGGGAAGACTCTCTTACTTGGGAAACAGAAGGTGGAGTTAAAACTGGACGACTTTATTTCTACATGGAAAATGATGAATCAATATCTTCTGGTGACAGAATAACTTATCAGTCAACATATTATATTGTTGATGAGGTTTTAAAGTATCAGTTTTTGAATAAATATACGTGCCAGAGGGTAAATGCCTATAGAGATCTGTCACAATAAAGGAAAGTTTTTTATATTCGTTCGTCTATATTAATAGATGAAGCTATAAAGGGTATTACCACGCTGGTAATATCTTACCTGAATGGGATAGTGAAGATATATGGTAACAGCAAGCACCGTGTTTGAAGACGTATTCGAATTGATGTATGACGAAACTAATAGTGCGATTAGTGATCCCGCTTCTAGAGGTTCCAAGTGGATATTTTCATCTTTCCCAGATTCTAGTGGTGGTACTTTTCCGGGTTATCCTATTCTTGTAATTGAGAATCCTATTATTGATAGCATGACCACGGCGAACATAAATAGGTCTATGTGGAATCATATGCTGTCTGTTAATTTTTCTATATATGATACCAGAGCATCAAGAATTGATAGCATAGGTTCTGATATAGTTCAGGCTCTTAAAGACGCTAGAACAACATTCAGAAGCAACGGACTATATAATATGGGAATTAGTTCTGGAAGAGTTCAGACGGTTGAACATGATGGTCACAGAATTCATTTTAGAGTTTTAACGGTGGTGTTTGATTTTGCCGATTAAATATACAATCAAACCCAATCTTAAATCACTTATGGCTAACATAGAGAATAACGCTAAACTTGCGATAAAAGAAGGTGTCAACGAATACCTTTCGGAAGTAACAGAAGATATTGTTAATTCGCTCAAAAAGGCTGCTCCAGTTGATACTAGCGCATCTTCTGGTAATCCTGTGAAACCATCAATAGGTGGTAGGTTAGTGAGATCACAGAGTAACAATGCAAATATTGTTGTCGAAGCTAGGTCTCCACATGCAGTATTTACAGAGATATGGCCTAGACCTCATTGGGTGAATGTAGACAAACATCCAGAAGTTAGAAATTGGGCAAGTGCGCATGGAGTTCCATTGTCTGGAAATAGATATCTAATGGTATATGGACATGGCGGTTCTTCATTGAGAACACCACAACATTGGTTTTCAAATACCGCTCACGAAGCAATTGCGAGACATGGCGGTATGTATTTGGCCCAGAGTGTAGAAAAGTCATTAACAAGAGGTTCTGGATGGTACGGTGAGCACCGAAGACATTCAGAAGTTGCGAAACTTGGATGGGCAAGAAGAAGAGCAAGGGCTATGCCTACAAGCATGGCTGCTGGAGGTGTGCCTAATATCTATTAGGTAAGTTAACTATAAAGTAATGGTGAATATGATGAGGATGATATAAAATGGCAGCAGAAATTTTCTATGCAGAAGATGGTGAAATTTATGTATGTACTACAGGAAGTTCGCCGTCTTCAAGCACACAATATTCTGATTATCTAACTGAGATATCTGTCTCAGGTGGTGAAAGAGGAACCGAACAAATATTGTTATTGGGTCAAACATCCAATCAGCAAAACTCTATAACCAGAGAAAACCCACAGGAGCAGTATGAAACTTCTCTCACAGCCATTGCAAGAGACCACAGTTTCCAAGCAATGGTCAACGGTGATACTTCCGGTGGTGGAGACATCAAGACTGTCAAGGGTGCTAGAGACAGAACAGCAAGAGATATATATTACAGATTTGATGATGGCACTTCTCAGATAGAAATCAAATTTGAAAGTGCGTATGGTATTAGCACAGAACTTAGTGTTGATGCAGAAGGATATCTTGAAGAGACTATTAACTTTAATTGTCTTGCAAAGAACTATCAATACAAGTATGTGGCTGATAAGTCTGGTGGTAGCACATTGTTCTAGTGATGATGTGTACGGGGGTGAGGCATTAATTTGTCTCATCCCCAATTTGTGATGTGATAAAATGGCAAAAGAAGAAAAAATAAAAGAGGAACCTGTGAGGAATGTTACGATATATAATGTTCCCATATCTACTATTGAAGAGTTTAAAGCTTTTGCGAAAGCAATGGCATGGGGAAAATATTCAGTTGCTCTCAGGTTACTGCTAGATAGGTCTGCCGTGATAGATATTTTTTCTAATCACGAAAGCAGAATAAAGAGTTTGGAAAGAGAGGCGCATGAGCCTCAAAGTGAAGAGGAAAAGAAGAGCATAAAGAGATTTGGAGGAATGAAGAATGAGTGATTTAGATGCATTGTCTGGTAAGCCGAAAACAAAAAATATCGGTGGAGTTGACATAACTCTGTCTCCTTTGACCATGAAGGATTTTGACCTTGCGTTTTTGGCGGGGTCTGAGGATGACATGGAGAAGGCAAAGGGAATGAAACAGGTTGTAGAAAAGACATTACAGGATTCATATCCAGATGTCAAAGACCCGCTATCCAAGGTAAGTATGCAATATATGGTGGATCTTATGACGTTTGTTATAGAAGTAAATGGTCTTGCTACTCCTGAGAACATTGAAAAGATGTCCAAGAATATCCCTTTAGAAAAAACAGAGGAAGAAAGCTCAACGCCAGAGAAAGGATAGAACTGGAAAAATTAATGAAGTTACCAAAAAGTCTTAGAAATAAGAAAAAGGCACAAAAGATAGCAGACACACACATGGCGTTTATGAAATATTGGGAGATGAGCTACAGAGACTTTATAAATTTACCAATACCCGTTTATGTAAGGATGTTTGAATTTATGAGAAAGGCTATTAAAGAACAAGAGCGTGAGAGAAAAAAGCAAAAGAGGATGAACAAGTAAAATGGCACAAGCTACCCTAAATGTTAATATCGTTGCCCAGATGGTTGGTAAAGGTATGCCAAAAATGAATAAGCAAGTAAAAGGCATACATGATAGTTTTACTGGTGTAAATAAGGGAATGATTAAAACAGACAGGGTTATAAGACAGGGTGCGAGAGGCGCACAAAATTTAAATTCTGCGGTAGAAACAGTAAAAGAAAATATTATTGGAACTCATACCAATATGGCTGGTATTGGTGATCAAACCACACGAGCTACGAGTAGAATGGTTGGAGTAAATAAAGAAATGCAAGAAACTCTTGGCTTGGGAAAAGAGTGGGTTGGAAGAACAATGACTGTCGATGATGTCACAGCAAAACTTGGAGACAGATTTAAAAATGTAAAAAATTCACAACAGATAATAAATGATTCTTTGAAGAAATATAACACAAGATTGCAAACAACGACCAGTTTGACAGGACGATTTAGATTTGAGTTTCTTGGTATTATGTTCGCTGGTATGGCTTTGGCTAAGAGTCAGAGAAAGTGGCTTCAGGATGCAAAGAAGTCATATATTGAAGTTAGGGGAGAAGCGTCTGAGTTAGCTAGTCAAATTAAGAGAATTGAAGAGACACAAAAAAGAATGAAAGCTGAAGCATATGAAGCAACAAAATGGGTTCATAATTTAAATGAGCAAATAACAGAATGGCTATCTAAACATCCACAGCTTCTAAAATTTGTTGGAACAGTTAGGTTGTTTGCTGCTGGCATGGGCACAGTTCTTCAAACAGTTGGTCAAGCCATGCTTGCATATTTTTCATTAGTAATAGCAATGAAGTCATATTTGGCAACTAAAACAGATGTTATGGCAGCAGAAAGTTTGCACACTATGATGTTACATGGTATTATCGCAAAGACAAAGGCCTTGAAGGTTGCAATTCTTGGTGCTGTGAAAGCTTTTTGGGCAAAAATAACATCTGTTAATGTATCAACAATATCTCTAAAAGCATTTAATAAATCTACCAAAGGCTCAATTATTTCTGGTGGTATTTTAACAACTGTCATTGGTGCTGTATCTACCGCATTTAAAAAATTGGCAGTATCCATTGGTTCCTCTGTTGTTTCACTTAAGGCTTACATTACCCAATCATCAATCGCAACATCAGTTTCTGGAGGTTTAACTGCTGCTGTTACAGCACTATCTGCTGCTGTCAAAGGTTTGTGGGCTTCTTTATTGGGTCCGATAGCATTAATAATTGCATTGATAGGCGTATTGATGACTACAAGGAAATGGATTGAAGATGTGTTAGATGGAACAAAGAAGTTTAGTATGTTTTGGTTTTCTGTTGCACAAACAATAAGATTGGCTCTCTGGCCTCTCGAATTTGCTGTTTTCTTGATTGAGAAATTGGGTCAAATGCTTGGGCTTATATCAAAAGAAAGAGAAATTAGAATTCCTATTGCGGTTGAGGGTGCTACTGAAGCTGCTGATTATATTGCTGATTATCTGAAACCGGGTTCACCTCCCAAGAAGGGTCCATTGTCAGATATGGATATGTGGGGAAAGAATTATGCTTATATGATTTCAGAAGGATTAAACCGTGGTGAAAATTTCATTAGGGGTGCTGCTGGAAATATAGGCAAAACTATAATGGATACAATCATTCCTCTGCTTGATTTCTTTGGCCTTCTTAGATCTTTGGTTATGGGCAAAGAAAAATTGGATCTGGAAGCAGAAGAACCAGAAGAAGGCGGTTTTCTTAGTTGGTTGTGGGAAGCTGCTACAAGCGGTTTTGAGGCAATGAAACTTAATATTTCCGCTGTTTTGGATACAATTGCTGGATTTGCATTTGCACTATGGAGAGGGCTTGTTGATGATGTTATTCCAATGGCAATTGAACTTGCTAAAAAGGCTTGGAATTGGCTATGGGATATAATGAAGTGGGCATATGATGGTGCTTGGAGAGCGTTTGGTATATTAATTAATTTGGCTGAGAAAGCATGGGGATGGCTATGGGATATAATGAAGTGGGCATATGATGGAATATGGAGAACTTTTGGAATGTTAATAAATCTTGCTGAAGGAGCGTGGGGTTGGTTATGGGATATTGTTAAGTGGATGTATAATGGTATCTGGAGATCATTTGGAATGATTATTAACTTTGGCGAAGGTTCGTGGTCGTGGCTGTGGGATATAGTAAAATGGATGTACAATGGCGTATGGAGATTCTTCGGAATGTTTATTAATCTCGATAATGGTGTTTGGAGTTGGCTGTGGGATCTATTGTCTTGGATGTATAGGGGCATATGGAGATTTTTGGGGATGTTTATCAATTTGGATGAAGGTCCGTGGTCATGGTTATGGGATGTAATGCTTTGGATGTATCGTGGCGTATGGAGAACTTTTGGAATGTTGATCAATATTGCTAAAGGAATTGGAAATTGGCTATGGAATGTTCTTGAATGGGCATATGGTGGAATAACAAAGGTAATTGATATTACAGTTAATTTGCTCAAAGGTGCTGGTGGTGCATTATGGAATGCAATAACTACAACAACTGCTGCTTTGATACCGGGTATAGAAGGACGAAAGCAGATGGGTGGACCAATAAACCAGACAGGATTGTACATGCTTCACATGGGAGAATATGTTGTTCCAAAGAAGAATGTTAGTGCTGGTGCTGGTGGGAATAACATAAATGTTTATGTTAATCTTAGTTCTAACATATCATCTCAGATGGATATAAAAAGAGTTAGTGAGGAACTTGGTAGAGAAATAGCAAGAGATATTGAAAAGAGATTGGGTGTATTCTAATGACAGTTGGTAATATAAGGATGAAAGTTAAGGATGGAACATTTACAAATGGATCTTCCAGCACATTTGTTGATTTACAGGCAAATGGTATATCATATTCACAGGAAGGTTCCATTGGTGTTGGAGCATCCCTTAATGCAGATATAGAAGTTAATAACTATGATGATGCATATATATCAACACAATACATGGGTCACAAAAACCCAACTATAGAAATAAGTGGAACATTGGACGAAAAGGCAGCGCAGGATGATTCTACAATTATAAATTTTGATCTTCTAAGAAGATTTATTCAAGAGAAGAAAAGAAAAATTTTAATCGAACCGCATATGTTTCCGGGCAATGGTGTTTATGTTCACATAACCGGAATAGAGGTAAGCAAATCTTCTCAATCTTTAATTCCCAAACCTAGTGGTGGTTGGGATAGTCCAACTGACAAGGCAAAATCAATTGGTGGAATAATGGATTATACAATGACATTGGTGGTAGATAGCAAGGTGTGATTATTATGGGAGCAATTAATGTTCAGATTGATGCAATTCCACAACGGGTAAGAGATTCAGCAACATATTCACAAGATGAGATTCCTTGGAATTCAAATGATTCTGATAATGATACACGAAATCATTCCTCTACATTGAAAGGTGGAATATCAAGAATATCAGCAACTCTTGGAAGAGGATCGGTTGCTGGCGATACTGAAATTCAATTTACTGGTGTTAATAAAAACAGTTTTCCGCAATGGCTTGACGAGTCAAGTATAGCCGTATATGTTTCTGATTCATCTATTAATAAATATAAGAACATGATTAATCTTTATCAAGTTGAGTCAATTGAACCTGTAAAAACAACAAGTGGTTATGAATGGCGCATACGTGGGAGAGATTTAACAAATATATTGATGAACACAAGAATAACCGAAAATTACGATAAGGGACTTGAATACACAGTTGGCGAGACAACCGATTATCCTACGGCATCATTAATAATCAGACATATCCTTAGAAGTTATTTTACACAAGAAACGGAAGCAGCAACAGAAATAAAAGATAATGGGGTTGCTACAACAAAGAGAGATAGGGAAACAGCATTTCCTTATATTTCATATTCTTGTTCAAACAAATCAATGTCTGATATATTGGATGAATTGTCGTCAGATGTATATACACAAGACGGCCCGTATGATTGGAAATTGTCTGTTGATAATGCAAAAAGAAGAGTTAGTCTTATATGGGGTCCAAGAGAAAAAGACAAATTCGCATATGAAACTCTTGATAATGAATACACAACATATGATTCTTCTTCTGTAACACAGGTTGCTCAGAAATTGAGTTTTACAGGAGACACAACTTTTGAGGCAACTGCTGTTAGTTTAACATCGTTTGGTACTGATTTAACTGGATATATTAGCTTGAATGCAGATTCTGGTGATGAACCGGGCGATGAATTGATAAGCACAGCATCACAAGATATTCATTCGGGCGATTTAGAATTAAGTTTTTCAACAACATATCTGATTGACCCCGGTTATACTATGTGGATTGTTCTTCATTTAGAAAGCGGTTCTGCAACTGTTCAGGGAACGTCAACAGGCAATTCCAATATGAAATATTATGATGGTTCTTGGAATACAGAAACAGCATTAAACAACATGGCGCATGATTTGTATGGGTTTACATTGGAGAAGTCTTTTGACATAAACAAAAGAGATGATGTAATATCGGTTAAACCAGAGAAATCATATTACGATATACCAAACCTTGTTACATTAAATTGCGGTAAAGATCCATCTGGGGTTCCAATTATAATTGATGTTCTTTCTGAGTCTACGGCATACACATATGGTGTCAAGACCATTGTTAAAAGTAGACCAGAATTGGCTGAAGAATGGATAAATGAGAATGGTGAACCAGATGAATACCCCGAAGATGTTGATGGAACCGAAGTATCAAACTACAGCGGTTATGTTGAACTATGTAGAGACAGGGTAGAAGAGAAAGGCAGAGGGACGGGGAAGGAAATTTTAAAAGCAATAGGCGAGAATAATATACCAAAGTGGAGTATTGATCTTACTATGTTGGGAACGCACGATTATAAAGTCGGTCAGATGATAAGATTTCAATCTGACAATCTTGGTGTTCATCGCAGGAGTCTTGGTAGTGGCGGTGCTAATAGATTGGCTTTGGGCGATTTTAGAATAGAAGGGATTACACATGAAATAGATCCTTCGGGATGGTATACAACATTAAATCTATTGGAGAGATAAAAATGGCTAGACTAGGAAGCAGACTTGCAAACAAAATAAAAGATCAAGAGGATTTTGAGAGAAGTCAATTTATAGATGAATTTACATCGAAGCTCAGAGTATTTTTTACCAGAATAAATTTTGATGTTGATTGGTCAATTGAATCACGAGATAACGATTACACATTCGAAGTTGGTCATAGCACAAAAGGAAAATTAGATACTGCTACATATAATAAAGAGGCTTGGACAGAGGTGAGGTCAAAATGATGACAAAATGGTTACTTAATAAAGTAAGGGATGCAATTGTTGATTCAAGCACAACGATAGGTTCCGAACCAACACACATTTCTTTTGGTACTGGCACTACTGGCGAAACCGAAGATGACACAGAGTTGGACACGGAATATGTAAGAAAAGTGATTGAAAGAATTGATGATACCATTGATAACAAAATAGTAATTTATTGCACGCTTGATACTTCAGAAGGTAATACAACTATAAGGGAATTTGGGCTGCACGATGCATCATCTGGTGGTAATATGCACCTTAGAGAAGTATTGCCAGTTGCGTACACAAAAACAAGTAGTGTTGAAATTAGATTAATATTGAGTGTAACTCTGGAGAGTGTATAAAAATGACAAAAGAAGTAGTTGATGGAGATACGGTGTATACAGACGATATAAACCAGATAATAGATGCTTTACAGCAAAACGGGGTCATAGATGGATTCGCTGTTAGCACTTCTTCAGGATTAACAGTTTCTATAGCCAGCGGAAATGCTTACGTTAATGGAAAGAAGGTTTCTAGAGACACATCACAGACTGTCACACTTTCAGATGCAGATGCATCTCTTGATAGGATTGATTTGATAGTTTTGGATGAGGATGGTGATGCTTCTGCTATTGAAGGCACACCATTGACTAATCCAGTTCCAGCATCATTTTCGGCAACAAAAGTTGTTCTTGCTTATGTAACTGTTTCTGCTGGTTCTAGTTCATTGTCAAGTTCTGATATTACAGACGAAAGAATAATTGTCAAACATCAAATATACAAGATGCCTTGGTTATCTGAGGTTGAAACTGGTGGCGATGTTCAGTTGTTTGATGACAACAATACATCTACAGAATCGGATTGGACAAGGATTGTAGATCCAGATTATGATTTTGATGAAACTGCCAATGAAATAGTATTACAAAATGGTCTTTTTAGACTACGAACTAGACACCAAGAAGCTAGTAGTCAGGGCGAATTGTCATTATTTGTGGTCGATGATAGAGATTATGATAATGATGATGAATGTGAATATAAACGCTTGGGTATTATTAAAGTAAGGCCATACATTGATGGTGTCCAATGGGATCTATCTAATATTTCTCCCACAATAACATTTGAAAAATTGTCACCAAACGAATGCAATATAAAACTGAGATATAGCGGTTCTGATAGAGTGTTTGATGTTCACTTATCTGTTAAAAAAGGACAAAGGCATTCAAAGATAACAACAGAGGTTATAGAATTGGCTTCTGGGGATACTCAATTAACTAAGGTATATTGTTATGTTACTCAAACAGAATCAAATATGGATTCTTCGTTGGCTTATAGAGATATATCATCTTTTGAAAAATTTGGTGATTCGGCAATAGAATCGGATGCACTCGCTGGAACCGGAACAAACCTAAATAAAAATTACCAAATACTATATGGAAATACAGAAACATCACCATATATTGTTGGTATTGCATCAAATAAAAAACCAAGCGCAATTAATTATGGTGCTAGAGTTTATTATGGCACTAATGAATGGAATGGTATTATAATGTATGATGCGGGTCATACGGTTTCATCTGGTGATGTTGATATAAACTTTTATCCATTTACAATTCCATTTAAACATACAAACCATTTGAAAAAAGAAGGAGAAGTATCTACTGGAATTGATTTTGGATCTACACATGTATCGGGTACGTGGATAAGCGTATCAGAATCAAAGTGTTCGGGAACACATTATATAACTAATGATGATACTGAAGGCGGTTCATCAAGACAAAATGATGAAATAAGATATGATTTCTATGTTCCATGTGATGGTTATTATGATATATGGACACATGGGTATGAAGATTCATCTATGGGAATATCTGATGTTGAGCTTGATGGTGTTTCAACGGGCACAATTGATTGGTATTCTGTTTCTGGAACTTGGGGATATAAGGCTGTAGAAAATGTATCAATGACTCAGGGAAGACACAATATTGACTTTTTGATGTCAACAAAAAATGCATCAAGCTCAGATTATGAGATGAAATTAGATAGTATATATTTGGTTCCAAAATATGAGAACACAAGCTATACAGGAGATTTCCCATATGATATAGCCAGACAAGCAATATCAGACAATGATTTCAGTTATGGTTATACATCTCCACTTAATTATGAAGGATTTCTAGATACAGATGATGTTACAAATGATTGGAGCTTCGGTTCTAAGATGGTTGCAATACTCCCAGTTGGTACTGATTCGTCATCTGAGACAGTAGATTTCTACAGAAACGCCAGAAAGAGATATATTGATGATATAATCAGCAGAGAGGCCGAAACGGGATATCATGCCGTTACAGGGACTTGGAGCACAGAAAGTGGGTATGGGGATGATTCGTCAGATTCAATCTCCTGCCCCAGAAATGGCGGTGAAGTCAAGTGGTATCTTGATTTCCCAAGAAAAGGATGGTATTTATCATCGTTGAAGGTAAGGGAATCAGACGATAATACCGATGATAAGTATCAATATTCGTTGAAGAATGTATCTATATCTGAGGCATACACCAGTTTGAGCAATAATCATCTGCACGATGAAGATTCGTCTGATTCGACAATAAGATGGTCAGATGCAGAAGGATTTTTCTATGCTCTTCAAGGTAGTCAGACAATACAGGTTAAGTGTGAAAACACGGGAGATGACAAGGCAATTGATAAGATTGAAATTTATCCTGTTGATCCTGTTCCTGTTATTGGTAGTCCTTCAACCCCATCAGCTATTACATTCACTACCAAACTGATATCGGATGTTCCACACAGCAGAATTGATGGTATAAACCAGATGGATTCCATTCAGGCAAACAGAGGCAATTTTAATTATGTAGATATGACAGGAGACATAGATACAAATCAGTCGGAGGTTAAAGAATTAGTATTGGAGAACCTATCATCAGCACCTTCGAGTCCTGTTGCTGGTCAAATTTATTTTGATACTTCAGGATCAAAGTTCTATGGATATGATGGGTCAAGCTGGAATGAGTTGTGATTTAATTGTCTGATCATTATACGTCTGGGGATGTGGTATATACCAAAGATTTTATGGGGATGATTAATGGTCTAAATCAAATTGGCGTAATTAAAGGTCTTGAAGTCACCGAATCGGATGGGATATTTCATACAATAATACAAAACGGTCTTATAGCATATTATAGATTTGAAGATGATGGTAATGTATTACACGATTATAGTGGCAATAATTATCATGGAACATTAAAAAATTCACCAACTTGGGAAACTGGAAAAATTGGTAACTGTCTTGAGTTTGATGGTGTTAATCAATATGTAGAAACTAGTTCTGATCCTATCAATGCATCTAGTGCCAATTCTGAATTTTCTATAAGTTTTTGGATTTATCCAACTGCTGCTGCTGATGGCAATCTTAGACATGTTATTGATGATGGCATATGGACAAACGGAAGTTATGTTTTTTATATAAGTTCTGGTATGTCAAGAATAGTTTTCGGAATTCAAAATGATTCTGGTACAAGAAATGAAACAGCAAATGCTGTTATTTCTGTTGATACATGGCAACATGTTGTTGGTGTGTGGGATGGAACAAACACAAAAATTTATATTGATAACAGTCTATCTTCTAATTCTGGTTCTATTGGTGGAAGCGTTTCCGGTCAGTCTTGGTTAAGAATTGCTCAAGCTACTACTGATTTTGAAGGCAAAATAGATGAAATAAGGATATATGATCGTGCGTTGTCATCAGATGAAATCGAATTAATATATAATGAAGAAAACACATTAGATAAAATGTCTGTTGATGTGTCATCTGGAAGAGCATTGTTTGAAGATGTTTACATTGAAGCAGGAGATGAAACGTTAGAACTCAATGATTCTGATGCTTCTAATGACAGAAAAGATTTAATTTATTTAACTCCGTCTGGTTCTTTGTCTATTTCAACAGGAACGGCAGCATCTACACCAATTCCACCGAATATTGGAGGAAATAAGAGAATGATATTGGGCGAAATAACAGTATCCGCTGGTGCGTCAACAATCACAAACAGCGATATACGTGACGAGAGACATATGATTTATGGAAATAAATATCAAGATGTTTTTGAAGGTGGCAATCCAGATGATGGGATTTGTTCTGTCAATGATGATGAGGCATCACTTGATTCAGAAGATTGGTCAAGAGAATATAACCCAATGAAAAGATGGGGTGGTTATTGATGCAAGCAAGCGATATTAAGTTTTATCTAACGGGTGCGAACTCTGATGGTGATACTCAGACGCAACCAAACAAATCTCTTGGTGGATTTAGGGGTTCAGAGATAGACAGCGGAAATATGAGAAATATTTTTGACCACGTAAGTTCCTCTGAAGCCGAATCTGGTGATGTCGAATATAGATGTGTGTGCATTAAAAACACACATTCTGTGGATTCGTTGACTAGCGCAAAGGTTTGGTTAGACTCTAATACATCTTCAGAAGAAAGTAATATAGAAATAGCTATTGATGCACCGTCTTCACAACCGTCTGGTAGCACACAAACCATTGATGATGAATCCACAGCACCCCTTTCATTAACTTTTTATGATTCATGTATTGATAGTTCCACGGGATTAGAGCTAGACGATCTAGAACCCGGTTATATATATTATGTATGGATAAAGAGAACTATTAATGCTGGTACTCCAGCAGCGTTGGATTCCTTTACATTAAAAGTTAATGGTGTTTATGAATACAAGACTAGTGCAACCATAACTGGTGCTCAATACAGAGAAGCGAGAAGAAATACAACTTATAATCCAGTATTTTCATTTACAAAACCAACGGCATCAAAGATAAAAGCATCCTCTGGGAGTACGTCAATGGGTTATGGTTACTGGATATTTTATTTCAGCAAAAGCACCATTCGAGATAATAAATTAAGGGTTACTTGGAACGGCGAATATGATCATTGGTATGGTGCTACATCTGGTAAAACATTTGCCAGAGTGGATGTATTAGATGGAACACAGGGTCCGAGTGAAGATTCTTTTTGGAATTCTAGATCTAGTGTTGAAGATGCACAAATAGGTACAATATGTACAAAGTCTACTGATGGTTCTTCAGATCCTTATACATTCGCCGAAACAGATGAAGACTATACAATAAACATATCTGGTGGATCAAGCGATAATTGTATGATAGTGTTCACATTAAATGATGCGTGGTCACAAGCAGGCATGAACATTGAGATTGATAAAGTTCAAATTATAGATTCTGATACTGAAGAGGTTTTATATACTGAAGAGTTTGATGATCAGACACTTACAGCAGATAGAAGTGATACGCATGCAGATTATGGTCATTTATATATGACTGTTGCACAGCAAGCATCAAGAACTATAAACCAAACAAAACAATCAAACTATGCAATAGTAGATATAAATAACCCAACAACCAGATCTGTGTTTGATAATGGTTTAATAAGACTTAGATCGAGATTGGAAACTGATATGGTTGATGCCGGATCTTTGGATATATGGATAAAAGAAGCGGTGTGGGACGGCTCAACAACTAGCCAATCTTGGGAATATTATGGAAGACTTATGCCAGAAGCAGATGTATTTGATAGCCAATGTCCTTGGTCGAGAGTATTTATAAATTATATGGATTTCAACAAAACCGTTATGAGATATTATTTCACTAGTTCAATATATATGGATGTAACTTTATATCGTGCATCTCAGGGACTTAAAGTAGAGTGGAGTTCTGGTGCTACTGGATACATGTATTGGTCAATAGCAAATGATAAGAGACCAAGGTTTGGTTATGGAGAAGGTGCAGATCTTGTTGATGCAAATGCTGAAACTGAAGATGGTTGGGATAATCTTGGAACAACAAACAATTGGTGTATAGTTTGGGATGATACCTGTGATTATTTCTTGGGTTTGGCATTGACCGATGATTCAACTACACCCAGATGTTATTCAGATATAAGCAACGATGTTATAACAAAATTATCTACTGGAACATCTTCTGATTTGAATGAACCACATTTCTGGTTTTATTCAAGGAGATTTATGGATACTGTTTATAGATATTATGATGCAACTCTATCAGAAGGTGCAAAGATAGTAATTGATAATACTTCTTCTGATGGGTATTCATTAACTACGCCAGATTATTCAGCAAATTCTGACGAAATTAATTGGGCCGTTTGGAATGTTTGTAGTCCAAATGATTACAAACTTGTAGAAAGGAGAAAGAGTAGTAAAACTGGTACATTTGGTTTTAATGAATCCGATGGAACCAGCGGGGTTGGAATAAACAATGAAACGTTTGGCTTAGATGGATATTATTGGGACTACCTAATATATGTACCAAAGAAATGCAGAGTTGATACTGATGTTAGTGGTCCAGAAGATGTTGCAAATGAGCTGCTAATGAATTGGGATTATGGAATATTCATAGTTAATGATGATGATAGAGATTATGAAATAAAGCCAACATATGCTGATGTCACAAACGATTGGAGTATTGACCCAGATGAATATTTTGTTATACCCCCATCAATTGATGATCTTGAAACAGGGAACCCCACATTTTATAGATTCACAAATGCTGATTTTGCGAATGCTGAAAGACTCGAAGACACCGATGCAACACCAGACTATACATCACATTGGAGCACAGAAACAAGAAAATCGTTGACAGCAGATGATAGTGCATATATGGCAACAAGTGGAACACCCGGAATGCTGTCTTGGTCTATGGATATACCAAATAATAAATTCTGGGCATACGCTAGGTTACGTGCTGAAACAGATGGTACAATTGGTTATAGGATAATGTCAACAAACGTTGGTGGGTCATATGACCTAACAGAAGATTGTCATAGAGAGCCAGATCCTGTTATGGGTTCTCCGATTAACCAAGGATGGTCAACATTTGAAGGTGCATTCAGGGTTCTTGAAGGAACGTCAAACACTATTAAGCTAAGAGGATATGGAACTTCAGATAGGAGCCAGTTGTATGTTGTTGATAGGGTTGATGTTGTTCCTGTAGAAATTGCGCCATTCAAATATTATGTTCCAAGAGGCTCTGTGATTACGATATCAAACATAGAATCAAAAAGGCTAAACGAAAACAGATGGAGAAATATGTTTCTGTCTGAAGAGATACGTGGGAGAGCAAGGTTAAATTATATGGATGTAAATGATGGAATGGATATGAATCAACACCAAATGCTTGAAATGACAGTTGAAAATTTATCAACTGCACCAACAAGCCCATCAAATGGGCAAATATATTTCAATACTTCTGACAATAAGTTTTATGGGTATAAAGGAAATTCATGGGTTGAGCTATAATGACACTTTGGAATATGCGTGATGTCAAGTTAGCAGTTGATTCAAACGGTAATATCAGAATATCTGGTGTTAGTAATTTTAGATTTTCTTCTAGATATGGAACTATAAACGATGCCATTACATCTCTTCCATCAACTGGTGGCATTGTTGTGGTTGAACCCGGAACGTGGCAATCTGGAAATAGGCCCATATCGTTGGATTCAAATCAAGGATTGCTTGGATTCGGAACTAGTTCTATAATACATAATACAGATACAACATATACTGATACACATACAATATCTGCTACTGGAACAGGTGCTTCTCATTTGGAAAATATAAACATAAGTAATGTCAAATTTACAGGTTTAACTGGTGGTGGTAGTGCTATAGATTTTGATTATGTTGATGATTTCACTATTGATAGGATTTGGGTTGATGGTGTATATGGAAATTGCATAAACCTAACAGAATGTGATTATGGTGTTATTCAAGGATCAAAATTGATGAATTCTGTTAATGGTGCAGGGTTATATGTTGATAGTTGTGATTATGATGTCATATCCAATTGTTTCTTTCTTAATAACAATACATATGGTATTGATGTTGCCAGCGGTAGTACAAATACATTAATCACAAGTGGAAAAAATCATTTCTCAGGAAATAGTTCTGGAAATGTTAATGATGATGGTACTGATACTGAGTGGGTCAGGGAAGGATTTGAAAGGTCTTTAACAGCTTGGGATGAAACCGAAGTTACGTACACGGATTCTACTGGTGATACATGGAGTTCTAATAGTGATGAAATAAAATCATTCAGGGTTATATACAGCTCTTCTCATGGGTTTCCGGTTTCAGATCTCCATATATGTGCTGAGATGAAAGCTGATGCAGGAACAGGATCTCTTGGTGTTTATGTTGATGGTGGCGGTAGTCCTGAGTTAACTCTTACAACAACCAATACTTCATATGAGGTTCAGAGTGGAACATTCTCAGTAACATGGTCGGATGAAACAATACACACAATAACCGTTAAATATAAAAACAGCGGTGCGGGTAATACTACATATAATAGAACATTTGAATGTTATGCGGATTGATTAAAATGGTAAATATAAGAAAATGCCAAACCTGTCAGCAATGTGATACATGTGAAACATGTGTTACATGCGAGAATTGTGATAGTTGCGATGCTTCATGTGACGGGTTATGCGATTACTGTAATGAGTGCTATACATGTGACGCTTCTTGTGATGCCGAATGCGATGCAACATGTTATTCTTGTGATGCCTGTGACAGCAGTTGTGACAACAATTGTAATGTGTGTGATGCCTGTGATACATGTGATGCAGCTTGTGATACATCTTGTGATACATGTGATACCGATTGTCATGCTCTATGTGATTATTGTTATGCTTGCAACACATGCGACTCGTCTTGTTATGTGTGTGATATCTGTGATTCTGCATGTTACAATTGTGATGCTTGTGATACCTCCTGTGATGCGTCATGTGATGCCGTTTGTTATTCTTGTGACGCATGCGATACTAATTGTTATAACGAATGTGATACTTGTGATTTAAATTGTGATGCAACTTGTGACAATAATTGCAATGTATGCGATGGGTGTGAAAATTGTGATATTTCATGCAATGCAACTTGTGATTCGGCTTGTTATTCTTGCGACAGTTGTGATTCACAATGTTATAGTGAATGTGATAATTGTGATGCTTCTTGTGATGCCACATGTTACAATACTTGTAATATTTGTGATGGATGTCAAACATGTGATTCAACCTGTTATACAGCTTGTGACGACTGTGATAACTGTTATTCTGAGACCTGTATCACATGCGATGGGGAGTGTGATTACTATTGAACATTAGAAACAGGGCAGAAAAAACCAACAATATCAGAGATACAGAATGTGCAATATGTGATTCTTGTTACTCTGGTTGTCAGACATGTGATAGTTGTGATACATGCGATGCTTCTTGTGATGCCAATTGCGATACAACCTGTTTTGCTTGTGATACATGTGATACCGATTGTGACGCAGATTGTGATTACTGTGATTCATGTTATACCTGTGACTCATCATGTGATGCCTCCTGCGACTCGTCTTGTTATGGATGCGATAACTGTGACTCATCTTGTTATAGTTCATGCGATTCATGTGATGCATCATGTTTTGCCAATTGTGATGCGGTATGTGATTCCTGTGATACATGTGATGGAGATTGCCACGATTGCAATACTTGTGATGCTGCATGCGTTTTGTGCGATTCTTGTGATTCTCATTGTGATGCAACATGTTATGAATGTGACAATTGTGATAGTTGTGATACCTCCTGCGACAAATCTTGTGATGCCTGTGACACAGCATGTATAGGGACATGCGATGCGACTTGTGATGTATTATGTGTAGGGTGTGAAATTTGTGATACAGATTGTGATGCCACATGTGATAATTGTTACAATTGTGACACATGCGATGCCTCTTGTGATACATCATGTGATGCTTGTGATACGGCCTGTATAGGAACGTGTGATGCATCATGCGATGTTGCTTGTTACAGTTGTGATATATGCGATACAGATTGTTATACAACATGTGAAGAGTGTGATGCCTGTCAAAACTGCGAAGGAGAATGTGATTGGTGTTATGAATCCACATATTATGCATAAAAGGAAAGATTAATAAAGAATGATGGAGAAATGTATTGTTATGACAAACAAAAAAAAGAAACATCCGATGGAAGGAAAGATAAGTTCGTTTACAGTTTTTGCAACTGAGAGATGCAACATGGCATGTGATTACTGCTTCGTTTATGAAATTTATCAAAAAACTGGTCAGCGTTTCCAAGGAAAAGATATGAGTTTTGATACAGCTAAAGCAACAGTTGATTTTATGCTCAAGCAAGATGCATATCGTGGAAAGCAAGGTGGAAGAAACGGTAAACTATCGTGGCATTGGTTTGGTGGTGAACCGACAATAAGAATGGATCTATTGAAAGATACATGGACATATGCAACTGCAAGATCAAAAGAAGCAAATAAAGATATTCGTTGGGGAATGACCACTAATGCGGTTGCTCTCGCAAATGATGATATTGCTGATTGGTTTATTACACACCAACCATTTCATTTTTTGATAAGCTTAGATGGTTGGGGTGAGTCACATGATATGCATAGAAAATTTACCAATGGAAAAGGAAGCTTTGGTGTTATAAAGAAAGGATTGGATAACATAATAAACAAGGTTCCAGAAAAAGAATTAGAGATAAGGTGGACGGTATCGCCAGACAACGGTTCTTATGTTTTTGATTCTCTAAAAAAACTTATAAAATATGGTTTTAGAGCATTTGCATTAGATCCTGTTCATGAAGTAGAATGGTCAGATGAAGATTTGGATGTATATTATGACCAAGTGAGAAAAAGTGCATATATGTTAATGGACTTGCATAGAAAAGGAATTCATATTCATTTCAAACCATTAAGAGATGGCGTGAGAGCTATTGCATCTACCATGAAAAGAAGCAACAGAAGATGTGGTATGGGTATGGGCAGTATATCAGTCACACCAGAAGGCAAGTTAGCTGCATGTCATAGATGGGTTAACAGACCAACAGATAAATACAATTATATTCTTGGTGATGTTTGGAATGGCATTGATTATGGCGTTGCTGAAGAGTTCTGGTCGAAATTAAAAGTAGAAAATATAAGAAGTGAAGGATTTAATTGTAAAAATTGCCCGATGAAAGGAGGATGTATTGGCGGTTGTTTGGTTGTAAATTATGACCAAACGGGGGATATGAATATAATTCCGACAGAGACATGTGTTCATGAAAGAAGAAAATTCCCAATAGCTGCCGAGATATATTCTATTATGTCTGCTGAAAAAAATGAGGGATTCTTTAGAAGATATGGACTTCCTCTGCCTTGGTCAGCCAAAAAAGTAGGAGATATAAAAAGAGAACGTGGTAATAGTAACAATAGTTGCTCTATTAACCCCAAAAATAGAAAACAAAACAAAAAATAAGGGAAAGTTTTAAATATGAACAAAGTACAATAATATGTAAGTGATAACTTTGGCTTCAGATCCAGAAAACAACAATGACAGTATGATGTTTTTGATAAGAACATTGACTACACAGAGTACGGAACAAACGAAAAAAATGAATGAAATTTCTAAGGATGTTACAGAGATAAGTACCAAGCTTGATTTATTGCCATGTAAAGAACATGCCGAATTTATTAGAGCAAACTCTGAATTTAGGCTTAAAACACTTGGTTTCTCTGGGGCTATAGCGTTCTTGGTTTCGTTGGCTGTTGTTGTTGTTTCATTTATGTTATAGTAAAAAGAGGAAGGTGATTAAAGAATGGGTGTAACTGCTGCCGATATAAAATGGTACTTAACTGGTGCTAGTTCAGATGGTGGAGCACAGGCTGACCCAGATGCAGCGTTGGGAAACTACAGGTCGTCAACTGAAATAACAAATGATAGTATTGAGAACCTGTTTGATAATGTTACTGGTGCTGAAGCAACATCTGGGGATATTGAATACAGATGCATTTGTATTAAAAATGAAAATGCATCTTCAAAGAATTGGTACAACGTTAAGTTCTTCATACAAACCAATACTCCTTCAGGCGATTCTTCGATAGAATTTGCTGTTGAGGCTGCCGAAGATGGAGACAGCGATGGAAGTGCTCAAACCATAGGTGACGAATCCACATCACCAACTGTTGGAACTGGAAGCGTTTCCGCTTGGGGTTCTGGAACAACATATGCTGGCGGTGTGGGGGTTAATCAAGGAGCACACGATGCCAATCTCGATGCTGGCGAACTTATATTCTTATGGCTCAAAAGAACTATTGGTTCTGCTGCGAGTGCGTATGATGCGGATAATGTTGTTATGAGAGCACAGGGAGAAGCTACAGCATAATCATCTTTCTCTTTAATAGAGCTGATGAATAAAATATGTGAGGTTATTTCCTTGTGTTATCCAATACCCACTATATTCTTTTATGAGGTGTTCTAGTGTCTACTAATTTAAAAATGGAATGGGGCACTTGGACAACTGTCGGAACTTCGTGGGAAAGCAAATCTTGGTCGTTGTCTTGGGACGATGCGCCAAGAGTTGTGGCATCAATAGAAGCTAATATTAGTTCTACATATAATTCTGCTATTGTTGAAATTAAAGATGTAACAACTAGTGGATGCAGCGTAAGAGTTAGAAACGTAACTTCTATTGGTGGAGCTTGGGATATAACTAGTGCCACAATTCACTATATTGCTGCCGAAGATACTGGCACATCAACCGATTATGTTCTTCCCGGCACTAGTGTTAAGGTACAAGTGGGGCAATTTTCTGATACAGATGTTGACAACAGCGGTAGTTGGACAACCGATGGAAACGTGACTATGTATCCATCGTTTACTGGTACACCCGCTGTTTTGGCTACAAGAACCACACATAATGATAGTGATTGGTCATCACCTTGGTCGTGTAAAACGGGTTCTAGTTCAGACCCACCAACAGCAACAGATGGTGATTGTCATATTCATCATCAAGACGCACAAGATGCAAATGGAGATTTTTCAACCGCTGATTATATTGATTATATGATTATTGATGAATCATCAAATTTTGATTTAACAAGAACCGATGACACAAGCACAAAAGCAACCGTTTTGGTTTCCTCCGACTCTGTTCAAGGGATTGACAATAGTGCTTCTGGGTATAATGTTGCCCATAGTTTATCATCGGACCCAACGGTTGCGGTTGGTTCTCAGGTTTCTATGGATGGTTCACATGGTTCGTGGTGTCATACAAAATCAATAGATAGCACAAACGTTGTATGTTGGGCAATGGAAACTTATGGTGGTAGTGAAAGATCACATGCGGATGAACAGATGGCATACTTTTGTTTGGTTGATGCTGGTGAATATGAATTATACACAACCGATGATCTTACAGTAAAGTGGAATATGTATGAAGAAGATGCTTGGTTATCTGGATGGGAATATAGAAAGAAAATATCTATTACTGGTCAATCTGGTTCTGGAACAAATTATCAAGTAAAATTATTGGTTGGTGAAAGCTCTGGTTCTTCTGGTGACGATTTTCATTTAGAGGACAACTGTACAGATTTTCCCAATGATATAAGATTTACTTCGAGCGATGGAGAAACTTTGTTAGATCATTGGCATGAAAAAACAGAAGGTTCTGGTTCAAATGAAGTTGCTACATTCTGGGTCGAAGTTGCTGCTAATTTAGATACAGATCAAGATATATATATTTATTATGGCAAAAGTGGAGAATCCTCTGCAAGCAATGGCGATGATACATTTTTATTGTTTGATGATTTTTCTGATGGTGATGCGTCAAATTGGACCGAGTCTGAAGGAGATGGAACGTATCAAGAAACAGGAGGTTATATGGAATTAAAGATTGCCGATGGTTCCGCTTCTATATATGAAACGCTTGAAAGCGATTTTACATTTACGGGCCAAAATTCTGAAACAATGGCATTGGTTGAAGAAACCCAACATTGGGATAGAGGAAGATATGCAGAAATAAGAGTTCATAAAGATGCAAATAATAGTCTTACGATTATGCCACTTGATGCAGATTATAATTCTGTTCGATTAAGAGAATATGGCGGTGGATCAGCAGATTATGTTCAAGATACTAGTGCTGGATTATTAACAAAAAACGTTGAATATAGATTTGCAATGAGCTGTGATGGAACAGATCTCAAAGAAACCATATATGATGAAGACAATGATGCAACGTGGGAAACGCAAACCAACAATCTTGATTATTTCTCTTGGGATACCGAGAGTGAATATTATATTGCGCTTAGTGCGGGCCATTGGGGAACTGGTAGTGGAGGCGATGGATATGTTACAGATCATTGGAAATGGGTTGCCGTAAGAAAATATAACACAACCGAACCAGCGTTTAGTAGTGCTGGAAATGAAACCATTGCTGAACTTGAAACAGTTAAATGGGATATATGGAGCACACTATATGAGGATTATACATTTGATTGGGACATATGGAGTATGTTATATGAGGATCTTACTCCAAAATGGAACATTCTTGAATATATAACAGAAGACGAGACTTTAAAATGGGACATTTGGTCTAGTGTTTATGAAGATGAAACACTAAAGTGGAGCATGTTTGAATATTTATATGAGGATGAAACACTAAAGTGGGATATACTGAACACCTTATATGAAGATCAAACTTATAAATGGTTTATATTCAGCGAATTGACTGAAGACGAAACTTTGAAGTGGGATATATATTCATCGTTGTATGAGGATATAACCGCAAAGTGGAACATATTAGAATACATGTATGAGGATGAAACATTAAAGTGGGATATACTTGAATACTTTACTGAGGATCAAACATACAAGTGGGACATACTGAATACGCTTTATGAAGACACCACATTTAAATGGTTTATTTTTAATTCATTGTTTGAGGATCAGACATTTAAATGGGATATATATTCGTCTGTATATGAAGACCAAACGTATAAGTGGAATATTTATGAATTTATAACCGAAGATGAAACATTAAAGTGGGATATTCTAGAATATATATATGAGGATGAAACCATAAAATGGGATATCTGGAACTCTCTGTATGAAGATGAGACTCTGAAATGGGATATCTGGAGTTCTTTGTATGAGGACACAACGTATAAGTGGGATATATTATCAACACTCTATGAAGACCAGACTTATAAATGGAATATAAAAGAGTTTATAACAGAAGACGAAACTTTAAAATGGAATATCCTTAATAACGTGTATGAAGATCAGAAATTCAAATGGGATATATATAACAGCTTGTATGAAGATTATACATTAAAATGGAACATATGGAATAGCGTATATGAGGATCAAACATTTAAATGGGATTTGCTTGGTTTTATATATGAAGATTCAACATTGAAATGGGATATATTTGAATTTATAACTGAAGACCAAACCTATAAATGGAATATACTAAATGACATTTATGAAGACCAGACTTTAAAATGGTATATATGGAATAGCGTCTATGAAGACCAAACGTATAAATGGCACATATGGAATAGTTTATATGAAGATCAAACATTTAAATGGAACATCTTCTCGTTCTTGTTTGAAGACAGCACATTAAAATGGAACATCCGTGAATTTATCAGCGAAGACGAAACATTGAAATGGGACATACTCAATTTCATTTATGAGGACCAAACATATAAGTGGGACATATGGAATTCTGTTTATGGTGATCAAACATACAAGTGGTTTATTTATGGTTCATTATATGAAGATCAAACGTTTAAATGGAATTTATTTAGTTTCGTACATGAGGACGAAACTCTAAAGTGGAATATAACCAGTTCTCTTATTCTAGAAGATCAAACATTCAAATGGTCAATTAGAAATGTGGTTTATGAAGATGAAACATTTAAATGGGACATATTAAATACATTGTCCGAAGATTATACATTCAAGTGGAACTTGTTTGAATTTATGAATGAAGATCAAACTCATAAGTGGGATATAAGAAATACAATGAATGAAGATCAAACTTATAAGTGGAACATATTTGCGTTTATGCAAGAAGACAATACGTTCAAGTGGGATATACGATCATTTATAAATGAAGATCAAACTTTGAAGTGGGACATACTTGAATTCATAAACGATGATAACACTTTTAAATGGGATATATATTCAACATTATATGAGAGCCAAACCCTAAAATGGAATATCCTTGAATCATTTATATTTGATTCACAGATATTGAAATGGGATATAAGAAATACTATGTCGAAAGATGAAACAATCAAATGGCACATTTATGAAACCATATCAGAGGATGCTTCATTCAAGTGGGAAATAAGAGAGTTCGTGTCGGAAGACACCACATTAAAATGGAGCATATTTAAATATATACTTGAAGATTTAACTGTAAAATATAATATACTTGGAAGAGCACCATACATAGGTTTAACGGCAGAATTGTTTGATAGAAGTATAATACTTGACATGCTCGACAGAAATATATTTGCAATTGAACAGATGGACAATGATATATCAGAACTTCTTTATGACAGATCAATATCAACCGAATCTGATTCAAAATCAATAACATTGAAAGTTAATGACAGAGACATTACTTTGAGTGTGGAAGATAGGGATATGATAGAAATTGGAGAAGATAGAGACATATCCGTAATGATTCAGGTGGATGATTCGAAGACTGAAATGGTTGAAGATAGAGACATAATAGAAGAAACGGAAGACAAATCATTGATTGAAGAGGTATATCAAGAGAGCGATTAGCGAAAAATTTATAAGAGACAAAAGTAATATGTATTGGAGGAATATAAATGGTTGAAAATTTAACTGTAAAAGAAGGTGATTATTCTTATTACATAAATTTTACTCTGCAAGAAGCAGATGAAACAGCACTCGATTTAACAGATGCCTCATCTATAAAATTCAAAGTCAAGGATACGGATGCATCAAGTCTCAAGGTTGATGGCACATGTTCTGTTGTTAATGCTACATCTGGTACTTGTAGATATCTGGTACAGAGTGGCGATTTTGATACTGAGAACGACTACAAAGCAGAGGTAGAAGTCACATATACGAGTGGAAAGGTCTTGACAACAAAGACATTTTATGTTTTCGTTAAGGAAGATCTTTAGTAACATTTATATATGAAGTAATGTATAAGTATTTGAGGTGTTAATTTGGCAATACCCGGAATATATGTTTTGGCAGCCACACTCATTACGTTTATATTGGGTGTAATAGCTGATAAGAAGTTTTGGTCTAATAGTGTGAATGTTCTTGCAGAATTCTCTGACGTTGTTTTTAAGGTTAGAGCTGCGGTTGAAGATGAAACCATAACCGAAGAAGAACTAAGAGAAATAATGAAAGAGGTAAATGAACTTATTGATGCAATAGAAGAAGCATGTGATTAATTTTTTTTAATCAATCATTTCTTTTTTTATTGTAACACTTATCCTTCCATTGACATCTGTTTCTTCTAAGAATGTTTCTCCTATACTAATTGATACGCCTTCTACGGGCTGTCCTTCTGAGTCTTGAACAACAATTTCAAAAGGCGAATCAAACCATATACGAGTTGGAAGAAAGGGATAGAGCTTGCCTTTTTCATGTATTGTGTGCTGTCTTTCTTCAGTTATAAAACCTTCTTTTTCAAATCTAAATATAACATCTACCATTTTCACCACCTCCATTCAAATTATATTTATAACCCTGTCGTTATCTATTTTATAATAGTTTAAATTTTCTAAAAAAACAAAAGTGTGGTTATGAGTTTCATACACCAAACCAGTTGCTTCTCTTCTAGATCCCAATAGATCATAAAATATAACTCTCTTTGTAGAATTATATACTATCAATCTCAATTTAACACCTCATGGTCTTTTAACAGATTCTGCATTTATTTGTGGTTGGTGAAGCTGACCAACTGCCCATTCGCCCGTGTTATTTAACAAATCCTTTTGAAACCAGTATAAGTGATTATTTTTCATATCTTCTCTCTCTTGCCAAGTTTGCCAACAATGAACATTAGGATTTATTGCTCTAAGTTTTTTTCTACATTTTGGACAGAATACCCAATTGTTTCTGCACATTATACATGGGTATGCGTAATTATTCATTTTATCTTTTCCACCACCATGATCTGGCAATGTGCTGTAATCTTCATCATGATACATATTGCCTATGTCGTGACCCAACTCGTGCCATGCCAAACCAAGGTTTCTGAAGTGGTGCTTATGTGCATTTGGTCTGTTATAAACTTCATCTATAGCTTTTGAAAGCTGAAATCTAAATGCTACTTGCGAACTGCCATGCATATCAACATGGTCAAACATTGTCAAAAACTCAGGAACAGATACTGGTATTTCATATTTTTCTTTTAATAGAGACATGCTTGTAATTGGATGTATAAACGATTCTTCATCGGCGTATGTGGTGCTAACTTCAGAGTATTCTTCTGGTGTTAAAAACAACATATAATATCCCGGTTCAAACCCTGCCATTCTGAATGGATATGACAACATATGTATCATTTGATCTGATATTAATTGTCTCTTTTCTTTATTTGTATAACCAAGCATAATTAGCAATTCATTTTTGTTTCCTTCATGATAATGAAATTTGATGTCACCACGTATTGTTATTGTTATGTTTCCATGTTCATCGGTTTTGCCTTTGAATATATCATCAACATATGTTTTGACATCCTCAATAGGGTTTGAACTATCGTCCTCTATATTTATAATGAAAGGATTATCATATTTGATAATCTCGGGCATATCAATTAACATTATTAACACGTTATGCTAAGATCATATGGATCAACACGAACATATCCGCTTCCATTGCATACAGGACATTTGTGTACCTTGTGATCGCTTGTTTCTATCCAACCCTTTCCATTACAACCATGACAGGGTTTGCTTCTGTCATAATTCCAATAATTGTCGTATGGGTATATCCAATCAAACGAAGCATCTCCGGTTCCATTATCATATCTGTACAACATCATCTACCTCTTTTTGCTATCTTTTCATAGAACTTTTCCAATCCACCAATGTTTGCTTCTACCGTCCAATTATCCTTCTGATTTTCCACATTAGATATATATGGATTGATGTTTTTAAATGTTATCTTTTCTATATCCCCAGTTTCCCATCCTTCGAGAATAGGTTCTCCAACATCATATTTCTGTACCCAATTTTTAACATCTCTCGAATTATCACACAATACAGGTAAACCAGCACCAAATGATTCAAACATTTTATTCGGCAGGGTATGCTCAAGGAACTCTTCATTTGTTTTGTTAAATGCAACTATTCCTGCATCATACTGTGTCATAACTCGCATCAATGTTGATAGATCTGTTGGGTTGTGCCAATGGAGGTTCGGTGATTCTAGTGGTACTCTGTTCTTTCCTCTCCTGAATTCTATAGAAGAATGTACATGCACATGTATTCCTTGCTTAAGTAACTTTTTAAACAATCTCCATATATCTCTGTGATCTGCCCATTGGTTATCTGCTTCTCCATACATCTTTATACCGCCTTCCCAAACAAGATGTATCTGTCCGTCCATATCTGATAATTTAGTCCTTGGGTATTTTGTGGCAAATCTTTCCAAATAATAATTTGGGAACACATAAGACTTGTCTATGTCAATGTTGTATGTGTCAATTACATACTGTCTCTGTCCTTCTGATACAAACAAATTTCCATCTGCACGCTGGTTGGCTAACGCTTCTGCATACCCTGCCGTTGATTGGTCAACATGATTAAACGTTGTTAGTGCATCATGACAATCGTGAATAACGGGTCTTTTGGAGTTTACAACAAGATGATTTGTATAAACATCTGGAGTATTTGAACTATGGATCACATCAAATGTGTCTTTGTTATTTGTTGCAGCATTTAATGCCTCTCTCCAACATTTATCACATTCGTTGCTTCCCATGCTAAGAATGGCCTTGTATGGTTGAAATCCCCAAGTTGATAATCTATTTCCTTGCTGCATTAGGAACATTGTCCAACCTAAATCCGTAAGACCGTAAGCTATTTTGTGCGACCTTGAACATCCTTGTGATTGTACTATTAGTGCCCATTTATTCATTATATCACATCCATTTTCTTTAGTTGTCTCAAAAGTTGTGCTGATGCTTGTTTTGGTTCGTGTCTCTCAAAAAATTTATTATATGCTGTGTTGTTTTTATGGTCTTCATTGTTTTCAATTGCATCAACAATATGCTCAGATAGGTGTTGCGAATCTGTTAGTATGAACGGCGAATCCTTAACATATTCCTCAAGCGCAGCATTAACACTTGTTATTGTTGGAATTCCCATCATACCAGATTCAATTGCAGCCTGTGAATAGAATTCAGAATTGTGCGAATCTATCATAACATCCAATTGGCTCAAAATACTCAAGACCCTTCCACGAGTTTTTTTGTTTATTTCTATATAACCCAACATTTTATCATCACAAATTACCTGTGCTTTTGCGATAGCAGAACCATACACATCTCCCCTTGTAAAACTTCCTATGCTTGTCCAAGCATCTGGAATTATATATTCTACATCGTCTGATCTCATTGATGTATCAGACGGATTAACAGAACATGGAGAATTTAGATAAACAACCTTATCATCGTAGTCCTCAAGATACATTTTTAGATGAGGCTGTCTTATGAAAATTATTTTTGCGTTTTCAATCAAATCTTTATTTTCACTATTTAGACATGTTATTATTTGGCCCTCAGTAAAGAAATATGGTACTATTGGAGCTTCAATATCATTCTTTATTTTATAAATATCTGTAAGATTGTTGAATTCTCCAAAGAATATGTACAAATCATATTTGTCCATAAAGTTTCTTTTTATTACGTTTTGCATCCTCATGTTTGAATCTTGCTGTATTATATCGGTTGGATATAAATATCTGCTTGGATAAATCTGGAACGATCTAGCCCTCAATCCTTCGGATATTGCGGTCATATATATCGAATACAGATATGATATATTCTTTTCATTTTGTATGCTCATATTCATAACTCTCATTCTTTCCACCTCAAGTAATAATTTGGGTCTTCTTTTGGAACCATGCCTTCATATATATTCTTGTAATACTCTCCTATTTTCTTTGGGCTATGAAACGTTGATGCCCATGCTATACGTTGTTTCTCTGTCCTTTTATATGTATCGTAATCAAACAATGTTGCCTTCAATGCGTCAACAAAACCATTTATATCGCATGATTTTATTGTACAGCCGGGATAGAACTGACCATAATTTGGATCTATCCAAGCCAGAACAACATTGCCCAATAACATTGCCTCTATTGCTGCAACACCATAGCACCCTATGTTAAATTGGTCAACATATATATCTGAAATTTTCATCATTTGCAAAGATTCCCAATGTGTCTTATTTTTACATAGTAATATATTAATATTGTTATAGTTATTTTTCATAAATCTTATACCATTCATTATTGGCCTTGTTCCCTTTATTCCCACATTTGTTGTTGTGTGCAATATGGTCAATTCATCGTCATAACCAACTCTCACATCGCCCATTGAAGATTTTGAACAAACATAATATGGATCTATAGAAACGGGATTGGGAACAAAAAATGTTTTATCAGAATATTTTTTTGGTATATATTGAAGCAAATCTGGCGTAGAAACAAATATGTATTTTGCTACGTTATTCAATGTTTTTGAACCACCATACATTCTAAGATATGAACCGTGATAATGTAGATATATTGGTTTTCCCGAAGGGAGAATTCTGCTTTTGACTATTTCTGGCAATCCATAGGTTGAATGAATATGGTATACATCTGCCTCATCAAAATTGTTATCATAAAAACATCTAGAAATATTGTCCTTGCTTCTTGGTATTGGTGTTATAACATCTTCTGGATATTTGATATAAGCGTCACTATATATACTCCATTGTCTTGAATATGTTCCTGCCCTTGTTTCAAATTTGGACAAGAGATATGGGACATTTGCAAGATTCCAGCCTAGTAAGATTCTTACATAGATTCTGTCCTGTCAAATGCAAAACAAACATTATTCCACCTCCAATATTTTTTTAACAACTTCTTTTTTATATCCTCTCAAATATGGAAATAATAAATTCATAGTAACACCTAGTTAAAGCTTCTTAATAAATCTTTTCCCCAATAATCTCCAATAAGTCTAATACCATAAACATATCCGTCTATCATCGTTTCCATGAACCACATTATCTTTTCTTCTTCTGTTCTCATTTCATCAACAACTGTTATGTCATGATCCTCACTAACCAAAAAATCAAACCCATCATTAGAGTCGGACATATATCCCTTCATTTTATTTGTGCTTGATAATTTTGTTAGATAATTATTCATACCAGTATTTATCATGTATTTTCCAATCATCTGTCTCATGTTTATATCTTTGCACGCATATGATTTTATATCAAAGAAATCATTTAATTTATTTATTTGATCACGAATATAAGACACGGCTTCCATATCGCTCATCTCTGGAGAAACCCATGCATAATATCCTATTTCAAAACCAAACCTTTTTTCTGATCGTTTGAATAAGGGGATATTTAAATCTAGAGGATAATTAAATGAATGCGGAGAATCCCAGAATAGATATGATGTTGAAATCATATCATTGTAATATTCTTTTTCTTGCATTTTGTTTATTACATAAGGTTTTTCATTTGCGTCATGTCTTATAAAAACATTTGGTTTTTCATCTGATAATTCAAAATCGCTAACTGTGCAAAAATTAACATTCCTATATTTATTATATCCAAAATTTCTTCGTATCTCATTTTTATCACGAAACATTTTTATGTGTTGGTGTTTAAATATGTTTTGTTCCCAACTCATCCTCTACTTTTTTCTTTTTTAATCATCATCATTCCTATGTCTGACATTCTGCTCATAAGAAAACTTTTTATAAAATCAACTCTTCTTTGCTGAGATTTTCTTTCGTCTTTCCAATTCTTTTCTTCACAAAATTTCATAACTTTGTCCTGTTTGTTTATGTATACTGTGTATGTTGTTTTGCCTTCGCTGTTTCTGTCTCTAGAAATATATGGTTCATATTCGCCAATTTCTTCAATTTTTCTTTTTGCATCTTCCAAACTTGAGAATTTAAATTTCACCATAATCTCAAAGTCTTGTTTTTTTGGACACCATTTAACTCTATAAAATGGTGGATATTTGCTCATTGTAACCCAACAAAATCAGATGTGTTCACACTTATTATTCTATTGTTTGTATACAAATAAACAATCGGAGCACCTGTATCAACTGGCTCCATAAATCTTTCTCTTGCATATGGTGGATAAAATAGGAACCCGCCAGTTCTTACACCGTATATAGTTTTTATCTTTTCTGTTCCATCGTCAACAATTAGCTTGTGATATGGTTCGGAATTTATCTGGTGTATATGTCCTATCATTATCAGATCAGAACTTGGATAATAATTTACTGCCTTTCTAAGTTGATAATCACCTCTCTGTGAACTTCCGCTACCATGTGCAACAAGACATCTGTATGTAAACTTTCCAACATCAATATCAAGATATGATGGATTTGGATGTATAAACATGGCGTTTAGCTTATCACACAAAATCTTTGTAGGACAAAAGCTGGTTCTTACCCATATTCTCTTTTCATGGTTTCCCATAACGCCACCAATTATCTTTCTTTTAAGAGGTTTCAATAGCTCATATATTTCATCCATCTGCTCAGATGGAGAAATTTCTTGGCCCCACATAACACCAGCATTTGTCATATGTGAAGGTATGTCCGTTTCAGCCATATCTCCCATCAAAATAACTCTCGCATCATCGTGGTCATCAATCCAATCAAGATATTTGTAAAACTTTTTATAGTCGCAAGACTCTTGACCAAAATGAACATCCCCAAGCGGGATTAGCGGAAACTTATCCGAATTTGTTCTCATTTTGTACTTATATATTTGTCTTTCATTTCTCATAATATCATCTCCTATCCTCTATTATTGTATTCAGGGTTCTTAAATGTTCCTGTACAGTTTCCTCTTTGCTTGGATCATATAAAGAAGCCATTGGATGGTACATAGTAAATACAGGTATCCCCATGTATTTAGTTACTTTTCCTCTTGTTCCATTCAATGCAAACATAGCTATTCTTCCAAGAGGAACGATTATCTTTGGCTTTACAATTTTTATTTCTTTTTCCAACCATCCACTACACTTTAGTCTTTCATCCTTTCTGGGAGGTCTATTAGAAGGCGGTCTACACTTAACGGCGTTGGTGACATAATAATCGTCTTCTGTTATTCCAAGTTTCTTTGTCCATCTTTCAAAAATCTTTCCTGCTACACCAACAAAAGGCTTTCCACTCTTGGCTTCTTGTCTGCCCGGTGCTTCACCAACAAACATAATCAATGGCTTGTTTGTGTTTCCTCTACCAGCAACAGGTTCGGTTCCTTTTCTCAATTTGCATCCATTGCACATGCTCAGTTCCGTTTTGAAATCAGATATATTGTACGTCATGTGTCTCATCACTCCTTATTTGTTCAATTATTTCTTCTCTAACAGATTTGTCATAGTCCTCTTTTAGCTCAACCAATCTTTCTTCTACCTCTTGCAAGGCAACAATTGATTCGGCTATTTCGTCCAAGTCATCTTCTTCCAGTTCAATGTATTGAGTCAATATCTCCATTATATTACTCATCACATTTGTGTGCATTTTCATATATCCAAGAACAATACTTCCAATGTCGTCTACTTTAATTTCTTCATTCATTCAATTCATCTCCATAACACATTTTCGAATACTGACACATCATGCAAAAGTTGCTTGATTTAATAGGGAAAAAATCTAAATCGTATGTGCCTTCCTTTATATATGCTCTTTCCAAAGTTTTTCTTATATCTTTTATAACATCAAACAATGCAGTTATAGTTCTTTTGTTTACTTTTTCAAACATTATTCCATCCTCATACCTTTCGTTTCCTGCGCAGAAAGCACCGATATGTTCAATTGGTTTGGATACAATATCGGTTCCATCTACTAACAATTTATAAACAGCCAATTCTCTTCTAAGTTTTGATTTTCTCCAGTTGCTCATTCGTCCAGATTTATACTCAACCACAGCTTTATCTTCACTATCATCATCATATATATATTCTATCGAATCAATTGTTCCAGCTAAACCAAGGTCAGGTCTTTTTATTTTTATCTCTCTATTTGATGGAAACCATTTTTTTGTATTATTTTGAAACGCATAAAATCTATCCTTTTGAAACAATGAGAATCTTTTCAAGAGTTCTTCTGTTTCTGGTTTCATAACAAGATTTTTTCTAAAGTAATAAATCAAATTATTTTCAAATTCGGATTTTTCCTTGGCAACATCTATATCAACTCTGTCAAAAAAATTATAACATTCATCATGGAAACTTGTACCAGCACTAGTAATAAGTTGCCCACTAGGATCACCCTCAATTTCCATCAACGAATATAAACCACATCTTTTACATGTTGTCCAAGAATGTATGTGGGATTTGTGTAGAAGGAAATCACTTATTCCTTTTTTTCCTAAGTATGGAGTTTTCTTTGTCAATTCCTTGTTCCTCTTCAACAAGTTTTATAAACATCTTTAACCATGCTTTAAATTTCTTTTCTTCACACGGAATTTTAATTGGCCCATTTGAGAACGAACGAATTTCAATATTGTTTTTTATTTTCGCCAAATAAATTCCGTGATCTACAATGCTTTTTTCTTTATTCATTTTATATGCCATTATCAGCATTTTTACAAAAACTGCCCACTTGTTTTTCAATATATCTATTGTAGAATCTTCTTCTTTGTCATAAAGTTTGACTACACCGCCTACAATAGAAACCCTAGTATTAAATATTTCAAACCCAACTCCGTCAAACGAATTCTGCAAGAGAAACCTGTCTCCTTTTCCACATTACATCTTTAAATTTTCTATCTATTATGTCAAGAAGCGGTTGGACTTTTCTTATTATTATCTTATTCCACATCTTATCATAATCAACCACAATATTATCGGGAAGATTTGTGTCTTCGTCAAACGATATAACATCCGTAGGCTCATATCCTTCAGGCATTCTTTTGACATATACCATCCTAGGTTTTGAACCCGACTTAAAGTTTGCTCCAAAATGTTTGTTTGCATATTTAGCACCTCTTACGTTCGCAGGAACTCCTATCTTACCGCCAGTTACATCCAATCCACCATATTCTTCTGGGTCTTTGGTCATACCTTTTGGTATAGCTATATTTATTAAGTCAACCTTTTTAAATCTTGCCTTTGTCATAAGCAATAACTCTCTTATCTCATCTTCTGGATCTTCTGATTTAAGCATAATATTCATAATTTCTTTCTGAACATCAATGGATATTGGTGCTGTATCAGATCTTTTAACTTCAAATCCAGTAACATCCAACTTATCTGTGTGTTGACCTCCATCCCATATCTTTATCCCCGCATACCTTTTCTTAACATTTCCAAATAAGATTCTACTGTATAACTTTTCAAATTCGATATCAATAGAAGCACCCAACTTTTTCATAACCTCATGTGTTAATTTTCTTTCCAGTTCTCTTCCACGAATAAATGCCTCATCTGTGTCTCCTTCTATAACAACAAAAACAGAATCTGTATCTCCGTATAGAACATTGTATCCCCATTTTTCTAGTAAGTTGACAGTTGATTTAACATATTCCTGCCCCATTATTGTAACACACTCAGCAACGATTCGATTATATAATCTAAATGCAGGATATCCCATTACACCATAAAAAGCATTTATGAGATATTTTGTTGCTTTTTGTTTTGTGTCCAATCTTTTATATTCAGATGAGTCTGGACTATGATTAATCATCTCCGACTTTAAGTCTGCTCTTCTCTTTTGTAACTCAGTAACACAGTCGGGTAGTATTCCAACAGGTTTCTTTTTAAAATGCCACTTACCAATCTTATAAGCATCTTCTATTTCATCGGTTAATGTTTCAGGAGATATATTATAGTTTATGAAAATGTTTGGATATAGACTTGAGAAATCCAGAACTATTACATTTTCCCATATACCACTTTTGGGATACATGACATATGCACCAAGATAAGAATTTGAATCGCCTCTCTTTCCTCCTTTTGGAAGAACAACCCCCATGTCTTTTGCTTTTCTAAGCATCTTTATATCTATTAATCTTTTGGATGAAAGAACATCGTCATATCCAGCACCCAAGGAATTTTTCAATTCAGTATAGTGGGCAATCAATCCCCATTTTTCATCTATTCTGTACAAGAATTCTACATCAGAAACATTTCTTTTTATTACCTCATTGGGGTCTGTTTTCCAAACTTCATGAAAATCATCTATGCTGACCTTAGATTCGCCAAGGTCTTTTTGTGCAATTGCCTGTAATGCATATGAGGGAAATGCCTTGGCAAAAAACTTCTTATAACAAGAAAGCATATCCAAAATAGTTATCCCTTTTATTCTACAATTGACACCTCTATACCCAACATTTTTTCTTGAAACATCTGTCCATCCCAAAGGAGATAATTTGTTTTTATCCAATTTATTTTTTGTCAATCTTCTTACGATATATGGTATATCGAATCCAGTTATATACCATCCTGTTAACATATCTGGCTTTATAGTTTGTATTTTAGCCATAAAAGCTTTTAGCATCTCCCTCTCAGACTCATACATTTCAAGATTTCCAGTATATTCTATCTTGTCAAGACTGTCGTGGTGTGTTAGAGTTATCATTTCCTTTGAATAAGAATCATAAATTGATATGCAAATAATGGGGTATTCAGCACCAAATGGATCTGGCGATTCTGTTTTGGGCATATCAACTTCGATATCCAAATAGAATATCTTCGGTGGAGTTGGGTTTGCTTTTACAGGTTTTACCATCTCATTATCTTCGTCCCATTCAAACGTAGAAAATAATCCCTTATCAATCATATATCTCTTGACAAAGAAAACATCCGATTCCCACGTTTTTGAAAATACCTTTCTCTTTGAAACCACATCTTTTGGTCTAGTTGTGTTTACCTTTATAACATCTTCGCCAAATATACCTTTTCCTTTTATCATTGTTTTTCTTATATCTGACATACCAGATACTTTGTATTCTTCATTTTTCTTTATCCAAAAGTATGGTTCAAATCCTTTTACAATAAACCTTTTCAGCGATTTATCTTCATCTCTGGCAAAGATCCAAATGTCTGGTTTTCCTCTACCAACGTATTCAATATTTTGCAACGTGTATACCATAATCAATCATCACCGTAAACAATTTCGCCAGCAGCATCATATACGTAGATGTCTTCCCTTATTAATGTTTTCAAAGCTTCTTTCCAAGATTTTGCTGTCACATAAATAAATTTTGCCCTGTCTGCTTTTCTGTCAATTTCAACATTATCATCATTATACCTGTACTTAGCAAAACAAATTTCATACGTTTCCATGATAAACACCTAATCAAAATCGAATGTTTTTCTTTCTTCAAACTCTTTTGTTTTTCCTTCATTCCATTGGGATACTGGTCTGAGATATCCAACTACACGAGAATATACCTCACATCTCTCGCCACACATTGGACATTCGCTGAATTGACCAGAAAGATATCCGTGGTTTGGACAAGCCGAGAAGGTTGGTGTTATAGTGAAGTATGGCATCTTAAATGAATTAGTTATCTTTCCAACCATGTTTTTTAGAGAATCTACATTTGGGTGCTCATCTTGAAGGAATATATGGAATACTGTTCCACCAGTATATTTTGATTGGATATCATCTTGCAGGGTCATGGCCTTGAATAAGTTGTTTGTATAATTAACTGGTAATTGTGTCGAATTGGTGTAGTATGGAACTTCATCAGTTCCAGCGGTAATGATATCCGGGTATTTATGCTTATCTATTCTCGCCAATCTATATGAACATCCTTCTGCTGGTGTTGCTTCAAGATTAAACAAATGACCTGTTTCCTCTTGATAATCTATCATCCTTTCATTCATATGATCTAATACATTCAACGTAAAATCAACCCCATCTTTCATAAACATATTTGAATCCATGAAATTTTCAAGGCACTCATTCATCCCAACCAAACCAATGGTTGAAAAATGATTGGCCCAATATTTCCCATGTCTTGATTTTACATCTCTAAGAAATATAGAAGAATATGGATATAACCCATTCTCAGAATAATTCTCTATTATATTTCTTTTTATTATTAATGCATTTTTTGCAAGATCCATTAACGAATCTAATCTCTCATAGAAATCAGAATCGTCCTTGGATACATACCCAAGTTTTGGCATATTGATTGTAACAACACCTATGCTACCTGTCAATGGGTTAGCACCAAAAAGACCCCCGCCTCTCTTAATCAATTCTTTTTTATTTAGGCGCAGCCGACAACACATTGATCTAACATCATCTGGACTCATATCCGAATTAACAAAATTAGAAAAATATGGTATGCCATATTTAGATGTCATTTCCCATAGAGGATAATAATTTTCATTGTCCCAATCGAAATCTTTTGTTATGTTTAGAGTTGGGATCGGAAATGAAAACGGATTTCCTCTTCCATCGCCCTCATTCATAACTTCACCAAAAGCACGATTAAACATATCGGCTTCATCAGCAAAATCACCATAGGTATCTTCCATATATTCCCCGCCTATGATAACTGGTTCATTTTCCATATAACTTGGTGTTTTTAAACTTAGAGTAAAATTTTCAAATGGTGATTGAAACCCGGTTCTAGTGGGGACATTGAGATTGAAAACAAATTCTTGCATTGCTTGTTTTAGTTCATCATAGCTTATATTATCATAACTAATAAATGGTGCAAGATACGCATCAACATCAGAAAAAGCCTGTGCTCCAGCGGATTCTCCTTGGAGGGTGTAAAGGAAGTTAACAACTTGGCCCATAGCGACCTTTAGATGTTTGGGCGGTTTACAATTTACTTTTCCCGAAACTCCATTAAATCCATGATCCAAAAGATCTCTCATATCCCATCCGACACAGTTGCCAGATATAACAACCTTTCCATTTCTTTCAACAATTAATGTTCCGTTTGGAACAGATAGATCATATACTATACCATTGTATTTTACTATTTTTTTCTCTTTTCTGAATATTGGTGTTAGTTGTGAGTTTTGAACATACACCACATATACATTTTCTCTTTTGCCTATGGTTCCGCACTTACCAATCTTTAATAAACACTCAACAACATCTTCTGCCAATCTTTTTGAGGCAGTAGTGTATTTTGTCATATTTCCATCTTTGAAAGAACCATCGCCTTTAAATAAAGCCATAAGAAATATTCTAATTTTTTCACTAGTCATATTTTTTATGTTATCGGGTATATATTTTGTCTTGCTTATTCCAAATTTTTTGAGATAATGATAAACTTCTTTTGAACAAAATTGAATATTATATTCTCCACAACTAGGAGAAAACCCCATATCCCTTACAATATCTATTACCTCATTTCTATATTTCATCTGAGCAATAGATATTATATAATCAGAAGAAGTTCTATCTTTTCTATTATTTTTCCATGCAGATCCTTCTGATATCCACCAACCCATAAACTTTAAATATAAGTCGGTTGGGATTCGGACATGTCTTAATCTATTTCCCCCATTAATTTTTGGAAATGAAAACATAGGATCTGGTTCATTTCCACTCCAATTTACCCGCTTCAAAAATTCTGAGGATTTATCTAATTTTTCTGCAGTTGTGAATTCCCAATTGTTAGACGATTTTCGTTTAACAAACATCCTATGTTCAGGCGTAACAAGTAAATCTATTCCTCTTCCATCTATATGATATAAACTGCCATCATATTTATATACTTGTTTATCATATGGTTTTTGATATTCCATGTTTCCGTTGTCTGTATTATATGTTGCTACTTTGTCATTTAATGTCACATCTGAAAAAGGTTTAAATCCATCTATGCAAAGAACTCTGGTTTTGTCATCAAAACAATAAGCTCCTAGTGTCCCGAGATCATGTATATGTATATTACCATCATGATTTGATTTTCTTATATCATCTGGATATATCTCTTCAA
>Ga0180431_10000450_pt1 | contig 59807 bp, 43 predicted proteins | sample SS_ome_11_FD_132459 | JGI IMG/M metagenome (GOLD analysis project Ga0180431, IMG submission 132459) | Hypersaline lake sediment archaeal communities from the Salton Sea, California, USA - SS_1_MS_1 metaG | ecosystem: Environmental > Aquatic > Non-marine Saline and Alkaline > Hypersaline >... | reverse complement strand
TCCAAGGAATCAGGTTCGTCTGTCCTATAGATATCCATGTTATCAAACTTAACAGTAATTTCCTCACCGGTGTAAGGAACGTACCATTCCTGCTCACTACCCTCTTCGGGGTAAATCAAGCCACTGTGGATCCATCGGTAACCGTTTATGGATCCGTTGAGAGTAGTGGCTCTGAACTTCAACCAGAATGGCTTGAACATGCCCATCGTTACATCATCACCGTAACTGTATCCTTTCCAGCTGCTGTCCGGATGGTTCTTCGTCCAATAAGTTACAACGGGTAATCCCTCGGCGGTCGCGAAGAATTGATGCCGCGCCGGAGTCTCGTCGATCAATCCTCCATCGTCTATCGCGGCTATATGAAACGCCTGCTTGTTAAGGGGAACGCCGGACTCATCGTCATAGCCTGTGAAGTATATAATCGTATCCGTTTTCGTTGTGAATTGGCCTAGTACGTAATCCCTTCTTCTAGCCGCAGGATTCCAGTCGAGCCTGTCAATATCCTCGTCCTGCTCCGGATTAAGGGTTCTAAGCGTATCGGACCTGTACCACATGAATCTTGTTACAACTCCGTCCATGTCCTTTCCATACCAAAACATGTGAACCTTGTAACCGGCCTCCGTGGTCTCCGGCGGGGCTATTGAGAGAATCGTCTCGGGCGGACGGTTCCTGTCGAGAGGCTCGGGTTCCTTGCGGCAGGCGGGAAGCAGCACGAGTAGCACGAGCACGGTCAGCAATACGCCCCCGAAGGCGCTCTTAACATAGGGTGTATTCATTTTTGCCTTTCCTCAAACGAAAAACACGCTGATCGATTCTATAATTCTATATGTAATATATGTATTTGAAAATTTAGATGTCAATGAAAATTCATGGAGCACCCGTCCTTAATTCGACAGGTTGAATGGTCTTTCCATATCACTACAATCATGCAGCCAACACATTATTAAATAATAAATTCGGCTCTTCCAGCAATCGCCCTCAGCTGGAACCGTTAGCCATATGCCCGGCTATATATCCGAAAGCATCTAAATAGCAGAATCTTGATCATTAATAAGGAAAAATTCGCATGTCACGGCATAATGAGAGAGGCCGGGGATCCGGGTCCCCGGCCTCTCTTTCTCCCGTCAGATCCAGGAGATGAGCGCTGCTAGCGCAGCATGATCATCTTCTTGGTCTGGCTGAAGTTCGTGGTCTCCATCTTGTAGAAGTAGACGCCGCTTGCAACCGGAGAGCCGTTGTTGTTCAGGCCCTTCCAGGTAACCTGGTTCGGTCCGACATCCCTTACTCCATTTACAAGAGTCTTCACCAACTGCCCGGCGACGTTGTAGACCTTCAACGTCACATGAGCTCTCTCCTTCATCTCGAATCTGATCGTCGTATTCGGGTTGAAGGGGTTGGGGAAGTTCTGAGCTAGGCTGTAGCGACTTGCAACAGGTATATCGCTATCCGTAATGTCAGAGTTGGTCTCGTTATCGAAGAAGTCGATAACCTGCTCCAGAAGCACGTTACGGTCGATCGCCACACCCGGTCCAGGAATCACGTCGTCACGGACGTACATGAAGCTGGAACCCGTCCAGACGGATCTCATGGCCTTGTCACCAGCCATGCCGTCCATGTAGACAGTGTAGCAGCTGTCATTCACGCCGTCGCCGTCATACACGATACCTGCGAGGGCAGGTGGAATCGGTTCGAGTACGTCGAAGGTGTTTATGACAGGGCATCCACCGAATACGTAAAACGTATCGCCAGCGAACGGAGTAGCCGGTACACCGTATACCATAGGCGACATTACGCTATGAGCGCCGTCAAGTCCGCCGGTGTATTCGAAGTAGCTTCTGTTGACAAGGCTGACTCCGCATGTGGTCATAAGCGGGCAAGCGCTGCTTGCGAGATCGTAGGCGATATCGTCACCGATTACCCACAGACCCGACTGCTGATCCTCCGTGTGCAGCCATGCATCAAGAACATAGCAATCGAGGCTCTTGCCGCTGCCTGTCGCTCCGTCACAGATCGTACCTACATCAAGGTTACCGGAATCCCAGATAATCTTGTCGTAGTACTTGGCGAGGCTGTCGACGTCGGCATGATAACCGAGGCCGTTACCTACCATCGATGACGGACCGTTGATATCATAGCGATCCGGCTGGTTGTCAGGCGGAATCACTGCTATGAATGAAGGATCGAAGTAGTCCTGAACCAGACCATCCCACGAGCCGCGTCCCTCGAAGTCATCGACATACAGGATAGACGATGTCTTCGTCGGAAGCACGGTTACCTCGTACACGGGACTAAGGTCGCCATCTTCTGTCCACCAGGGCAGATAGGCGTAGTCACCGTTGAAGTCGACTGCTTCGAAGTAGTACTCGATCAACTGACCGCTTACGAACAGCTCGTCGTCCAGGTCGAACATGACGCGCTCATCGGAAACCGCACCAGAGGCGCCGATGGCCCATTCACCCTGAATCTTCGACCAGCCGTCGCCCATGACGCCTGAGCATATACCGACGTCGCCCTCTATTGCGGGGCAGGTGGGCTCGGGACCCGTACCCGGTCCGATCCATGTAACCTTGACGTACATGTAGACCTTGGGGTTGCCGTCCACCGTCGTATCGATGCCACCGGCCATAGGAGATGTCACTCCTCTGAGAACCAGGGAGTCACCCGGCCTGATCTCAGGATCCTCGTCCGGATTGATGTCGATAGCGGCATCGATCCTCGCCGTCGGACCATCAATCGGGAAAGTATCCTGGAAGAAGTCGATGTCACGAGTTACGTACTGGGGACCTCTCGTAGGATATCTCTCGACACGGATGTTGTCCCACCAAGGTGACGGTGTGTGATCCACGCATTCACCGTATGAGCCATACCAAGCATAGCACATGTCGCGGCAGGAGATCTGCAGCAAGATGGTATCACCCGTAACCAGGTCGCTCAGGTCTTCCGTGTAAGGACCCAGGTAGTCGCCGTCGGGGCCGTAGTAGACGAATCCACGAGCGGCCCATGGCATCGGGCAACCATCTTCGATGTTACGGAAGTTCCATGAGTAGAATACCAGGTTCTCGAGAGGAAGGTCACGGTACACTGTGTAGATGAAACGGTATCCGTTTAGATCTGGGATCTCACCCGAAGGAATGTCCGTATCCTGGACCCATCCCATTCCAGGAACACCGTAATTCGACGCGTACCGATCCAGATCGATGTAAGGAGACTCGGCCGCCTCACTCTGGCACGGCCAGTCAATGCCGCCGGCACCTGTACAACGAGGAGTAACCGGAAGTCCGGGATACTCGGTGCTGTACTCGTCGTTGCCGACGAAGAACACCACCTGGGTTCCGAAGTTCTGGTTGCATGGATCCAACCCTTCAAGACCTACCCACAGTCCTGAGTACTGTCCGTAAGGATCGGCATGCGAACCCTGCCAGTACACGCCGTTGTTATCCGAGTTTGCATAGTGATACGAAACCAGTGTACCCCATGCTCCCTCGAAGTTCTCCTGATCGGTGGTGCTGGCACCCTGCACGATCGAGATGTCATCGATTACACATCCACCCCAACGGCTGTCGTAATCGCCGTCCTGGTCGTTTGTGTTGTCATCCGAGAGGAAGTGGAAACGAAGCTTGGTCGCGATCTTCGACAGGTTGATTTCATGTGTTACAGTAGTATCACCATCACTCACGTCGAATTCTCCGATCGCTACCCATTCTCCGTCACCGGCATCGTACTCGGTCCTGGTGTAATCCCATCCGTCCTCAGAGTCGAATAGACCGTGGAATGTCCAGGAAATCTGATCGGTTATCGGAAATGAGTTCGTGGCCCAATACTGATCCCAGCTCGCACCGTAGCCGGGAGGAGCATCCCAGGAGCACATGTAGATCCATGGTCCCGGGGGAGCCATCGCGAACAAGGAGCGTAGACCCGCCAGAGCAGTATCATCCAGAACGATGAAGAACGTGTCGATCTGCTCCGTGTTGTCTACTCGGGTCCAACCCTGCCAGTTATTCACCTCAAAATCATACCAAACGACACCGTATGTATCTGCCGCAGCGGCAGCCTGGAGTGAGCGCACACCCCTGTCCATGAGTTCAGGGAATTCACTCTCGGTCCAAGCACGCTGGATATTCAGATCCTTGTTGATGTCGCGCGCCGACACTGAGCCGGTGAATACTGCAAGGAGGCAAACGCCTAGCATTATTACTAACGTTTTCCTCATTATTTTATTCCCCCCATTGTTAAGAGAATAAATAATCCAATGGCCAACTGATTTAATCCCGAAAGCAAAGTGAATCAACGGATCCTTGCTCCATCACCTCCTTACATTGGTTTTCACTTATTTTCACCGTTGGGTTTCTTCCGTCAGAGTTCTGAGTTATTGTCGAGTAAGCCCGGTTCTCCAACGGCGGTCGGCGTGATTGGCAGAAACCCACATCTCGCGGAAGCCCGCTGTACACGGCGTGGCTTCCCCGCCTTGCTCCCGAGACAAATGGATTGTAGCATAATTAATTAGGAATTGTCAAGGGGCTTTTAACGATTTGACAACGTGTGGCGGGCCCTTCATCGGCGCTCGGCTATTCAATCACTATGCTGGAAAAATCGCAGAAGAGGGCGGAAGAGGCGTGCAATGCAGTGAGAAACGATATCCTGTTGTCGCGTATACGCTTTTCATCACAGTTAACGAGCACGTCGTCGAAGTACCTGTTCACCGACGGAGCCAATCCCGCGAGAAGGCCGAGCCCCTCATCGGTCCTCCCTGACTCGTACATTCGTAAAATATCGCCGGATATCGATATAACTTCTTTATACAATTCATCTTCGGCTTTTTCGGTAAATAGCGACCTGGAAAAATCAACGCCCTTCTCATCGCCCGCTTCGAGGGCCCTCAGGATCTCGACCGTCTTCCGGGCCGTCATCCCGCCCCTTCGATCCTTGGGTAGGATGTTGGAGATTCTTTTCATTGCGAGGGCGAATACCTCGAGCTCACCCTCACTCCGCATGCGCTGAAGCTCCTTTACCGTATCACAGGCGGCCGACGGCATTTCCCAAGGCGAGCCGAGGACGGCGGAAACGAGGTCATAGTCGAAATCCTCCGCTCTGAGCATCGTGTTCAGCCGTTGGGCGATGAATTCACGTACCTTCGATATGAACTTCCCTCGGTCCATGCTCGAGGTGACTATACCTTCCTCCATGTAGAGGTCCACGGCGTATTCCAGCATACCGCTGAGGCGCACGCCCAGCTTCCCTCCACGCAGTATCCTGATCAGCCCCGACGCGCTCCTTCTGAGGGCATAGGGGTCCTGCGAACCCGTCGGATCCAAGCCTGCCAGGAAACAGCCTGCCATCGTATCCACCCTGTCTGCCAGAGCCAGCATCGTGCCGGCTTCCGACTCGGGAATCCCGTCACCCGGGTATCTGGGAAGGTAATGCTCGAAAATAGCCTCGGCGACATCGCCGTCCTCACCGGAAGCCCTGGCGTACTCCCTGCCGATGTACCCCTGAAGAAGCGTGAATTCTTTTCCATCCTTCACCATCTCGCTCGCCAGATCTGCCTTGGCCAGGCGTGCCGCCCTTTCGACCTTGGCGGAGAGCTCCACGCTCCTCGAGTTCAGTTCCTCGAGCAGCCAGAGAGCCAGCTTGCCGAGCCTCTCGGATTTCTGAGCGAGTGTTCCCAATCCTTCCAGCCATACTATCCCGTCGAGCTTTCCGGCCATTGATTCAAGAGGTCTCGAAGTGTCCTCCCTGAAGTAGAACTCCGCATCGGCGAGTCTCGCGGAAAGCACCTTCTCGTACCCCCGCACTATCTCGGCCTTGTTGCGCCTTATCCCGTCCGTAAAGGCGATGAAGTGCGGCATCAGCGCCCCACGCTCATCGACAACACTGAAATAGCGCTGATGGCTCTTCAATGCGGTGATGATGACCTCCTTGGGCAGCTCCAGATGTGAATCGGCGAACCGACCGACCAGAGCGACCGGTGATTCCAGCAGATTGGTCACGATCGTCACAAGCTCATCGTCCTCGACAAGAATCCCCGAGACCGATCCTGCCGCTCTTCGGGCCATCCTCGCCACCATCTTCCTTCTCTCGCGTTGATCTATAACGATCCTGTTGGTTTTCATCAGCTCCAAATAATCCTCTATCCCCCCGATCTTTTCGTAGGAATCGAAATACGGAGACAGCCTCGTCCTGGCTCCCGATACAAGCCCGCCCACCACGAGCTTCAGAGGCCTGTCCCCCAGAAAGGCCGTGATCCATCGGACCGGCCTTGCGAAAACGAATCCTGTCGAATCCCATCGCATGACCTTGGGAAACCTGACCATGCTCAACCACAGGGGGATCTGCTCCCTTAGAACAGAGGCCGTGGATCTGCCGCTGACCTTCCTGACAACGGCGATATACTCCCCCCTGGGAGTTTCGATCCTCGCAAGCTTCTCGACGCTCACGCCCTGTGATCCCGCGAATCCGGTCGCAGCCTTCGTGTAACTCCCATCCGGAGAAACAGCCGCCTTTACGGGAGGGCCGACGATCGTCTCCTGTTCTGCGCGCTGCCTGATCGCCAGGGCTTCGATATGAACAACGACCCTCCTCGGTGTTCCCAGGACGGAGAGCGAATCGAGCTCAATACGCAGGTCCGACAATCCACTCTCGAAAATATCCCGGACCTGCTTCAGTGTATCGTCGAGGTATGCGCTCGGAAGGTTCTCGCATCCGATCTCCAGTAAAAATCCCTTTCTCATGGGCGCCCCCCCCCGGCGGCAGGTCCGCGCCGCAGAAGTGGAAATCCCAGCCTCCGCCTCTCCTCGACATACGCCTCGGCCACCTGACGCGCGAGATCCCTGATCTTTGCAATATAGTTGGTGCGTTCCGCAGCGCTGATCGCGCCCCTTGCATCAAGCACGTTGAATACGTGGGAGCACTTGATGATATAATCGTATGCCGGCAGTATGAGCCCTCCCGCAAGCAACTTCATTGCCTCCGATCGGTAGCTGTCGAATACCTCCAGGTGAAGTGAAACGTCGGCCTTCTCGAAATGGAATTCGCTGAATTCCCTCTCGGCTTGCATGAAGAGATCCCCCCACGTCGTTCCTTTCCACCACTCCACCTTCATGATATCATCAACCTTCTGAAGATACATGCATATCCTCTCCAGACCGTATGTCAGCTCTGCGGATACGGGTTCGAGCTCCAGCCCCCCCGCCTGCTGGAAATATGTGAACTGGGTGATCTCCATGCCATCGAGCCACACTTCCCAGCCAAGACCGGATGCTCCAAGTGTCGGGGCTTCCCAGTCGTCCTCGATCAGCCTTATATCGTGATCCGATGGATTGATTCCGATGGAGGTGAGGCTCTCGATATAAAGCGGAAGAACCTGCTGAGGAGCGGGTTTCAGTATGACCTGATATTGATTGAACTGCTGAACCCTGTTGGGGTTCTCGCCGTATCTGCCGTCCTTCGGCCGCTTCGACGGTTCTATGTATGCGGCATACCACGGCTCCGGTCCCAGCACCCTCAGGAATGTGGCCGGATTCATCGTTCCGGCGCCTACTTCCGAGTTATAGGGTGTCAGGATAAGACAGCCCTTGTCGGACCAGAAAGACGATAGCGAATTCACCAGTTCCTGAAAGGTCAACCTCTTTTACGCTCCCTTCAAAAGCCTCAGAGCGTTCGGCAACTCGTAGTTATCGATATGATGGGCGAACAGGCCGTGAAGAACCCGGCCTATTTCCCTTCTCTCTGATTTCGAGATATGCGTCTCCTCGACCCCTTCGAATCCGCTTTCGACCATCCTGCAGAGCAGCCGGCAGGAATTAATCGAGAGCTTAGTAGTTTCAGCCCCGCTGCACGCGGCACATGTGACATTACCGCTGTGAGTATCGATCCCGAATACCTCCTCCACCACAGGCTTACCGCAGCGATCGCACATAGAGATCGAGGGCAGGAATCCTATCAAACCCAGAAGCCGCACTTCAAGTGCGAAGAACAACTGCCAAGAATCATGGCAGACCAGTAGCTTCTTTATGAACATCTCCAGTAGATCGAACTCGCCGCGTCCCGTCTCCTGCTCAATAATCGAATGGTCCGCGATCTCCAGACCCGCCTGGAATATACACATCTTCTCCAGATCCGCGACAGAAGCGTCGAAGAGGCATCTAGTATCTATTTCACTCAGTAGCTGAAGATCCCGTTCGCGGCGGCTGTAATACACTATCTCGCCCAGTGCCCCGGTCTTCAATCCGCCGTATAGGGGGCTCCTCGTTCTCCTGGCCCCCTTGGCCAGCAGCCGGATCTTCCCGCTATCCCTCGCCAGCGCGACAGCGATCAGGCTGGATTCACCGAACTCGTAAGTCCTGAGAATCACGGCACGGTCTTTGATGATCCCTGCCATATATAAACCACCGTCTGAGGCTGGCTCAGCCCCCACCGACCCAATCGAGGAAGAGAGTGGCGACTCCCAGGTAGATCAGCAAACCCAGAATATCATTGGACGTGGTTATAAACGGCCCCGTCGCCAGGGCAGGATCCACATTGATCTTCTTAAGCATCAGGGGCACAATAGCTCCCATCAGGGTTGCCCACAGCACTATAACGAGCAGACAGATCCCGAGCAGGGCGCCTAGCCTGTAGTCCTTCTGCCATAAAGTGACTGTCAGCAGCAGGACGGATCCGAGGACCAATCCGTTTATCAACGAGACTCGGAGCTCCCTGAGCAGCTTCTGGCTGGTTCTCACTAGGCTTCCCCCGCCGACAGCCAGTTCCCTTACCACTATGGCCGAGGATTGTATTCCCACGTTTCCCCCCATCGCGGTCACCACCGGCACGAAGAAGGCCAGGGTTAGAACCGATTCCAGGGAGCCCCTGAAGTAATTCATGACCAGCGCGGCCCCGATACCCCCGAAGAGCCCGGTGAGAAGCCATGGGAGCCTGGCCCTCGACACCCTGACGGAGGATTTTTCCCAGAATTCCTCCTGTCCCGTTCCAGCCATGATCTTTATATCCTCCGTCGCCTCCTCCTCGATCACATCGATGATATCGTCCACGGTGATGCGTCCGGCCAGCCTGCCGTTCTCATCCACGACAGGCAGGCTGTACAGATCGTACTTCGCGAAGATCGCGGCGACCTCCTCCTGGTCCGTGTTTACCGCGACCGTCACTATATCCCGCTCCATAACCTCTTCCGCTTTTTTTCCCCGATCGACCACCAGAAGCTTGACGATCGGAATGATACCGAGAAGCACCCTGTTGCCGTCGACGACGTATATGTTCTGTATATGCTCGATCTTCTCCGCTTCGGGCTTGAGAAGCTCGATTATCTCACTTATCTTCGCTTCGCTCCTCACCGCCATGACCTCACGGGCCATAAGACCTCCGGCCGATTCCTCGTCGAACTTGAGGAGCTCGCGGACGTCCTCGTAGTCCTTCCTGCTGATCTTGCCCAAGATCTCATTGATCCGCTCGGGTTTCAGAAGCGTGACTATATCTGTAGCGTCGTCGCTCGCCATAAGGTCTATCGAACGAACTATAACCGAATCGTCGAGCTCATCGAGCAGCTCCCTCGTCAATCCCTCATCCAGTATCGCGAGCACGTCACTGGCCAGCTCGGGGGCGAGGCTATCGAACAGCACGACCCCTTGTTCCAGCGTTAGAGCGGAGAGAACGGCCGCAACGTCCGCCGCCTTGAGATCGGCCACGACGTTCACGAGATGAGCCGTATCGCCGCTTTCGAAATACGACTCTATCAAGTTCAGCTTTTGCTCCAGATCTTCACTCATGCTTGAACCTATCTTCCTAACTGCTCCGAAGCTGCCAGAATGAAGCGAATTATGCCCCAAGTCAAGACCTTATTGCCCTGCCGGTTCAAGGACGTATCACTTTTTACTTCTTGGTTTCTTCTGCGAATTGGCGTGCCGATTCCAGATTCGAGATGGCGGGAACGACCGCCCCGCCGGAAATCACCATCTTCAAGGCGTCCTCGATGGAGCAGCCGAGAGGAATAATCTCCTCCTCTGCGATCATTAGAAACAGACCGGACGTGGGGTTGGGCGTCGTGGGAAGGAACACGTTGATGAACCTCTTCGGGCTCCCCCCGGCGTCCCTGAATTTCCAGTCCGAAGTGACGAATCCGATCGCGTAGATCCCCGGTCTGGGATACTGGAAGATCACGGCCCTCTTGAATACCGTTCTCTCGTGGCGCAGGAACACCTCGCTGATCTGCTTAACGGCCGTATACATGCGGCTTATCAAGGGGATCCTTCTGACGAGTCGCTCCAACCCTTCGATGATACGCCTTCCGATGAGGTTGCCCCCGAGTACTCCCGCCAGCAGGACAAAGACTATTACACCAACGAATCCAAGCCCCGGAAAATCCAGAAACGGATAACGCGCGGTCAGCGGCCGCAGCAAGCTGTCGAAAAATACGAAGACCTTGTACAGAACCCAGCCAGTGATAACCGTCGGAAGAAGTATGACCAGGCCCGTGAAGAATCTTCTCCTCAACCAACCCATCATCCACCCTCCCCGCTAGTTAGATTCATGTCTATCTCAACCTCGGCGATCCTCTGTCCGTCGATGCGGACGATCTTGAACAGCATACCTTCGTAATCGATCTTCTCATTCTCCTCCGGGACCCTTCCGATGAGGTTGAATAGGAATCCTCCCAGCGTATCCACCTCATCGGCCGGAAGCGCAACCTTTATTTCATCCCTGAGGTCGTCGAGTCCCACCCTTCCCTGCGCGGCATATACACCATCGCTTATCTCCCTGACCAGCGGTGTTTCCTGGTCGTCCTCGTCCCTGATCTCTCCGACAATCTCCTCGAGTATATCCTCGAGCGTCACAATACCGGCCGTGCCCCCGTACTCGTCCACGACTATCGCCATGTGTTTCTTCCTCATCTGGAATTCCCTCAGGAGTATGTCTATCTTCTTCCCCTCGGGAACGAAGTAGGCCTCTCTAGCCAGCCCGTCTATATCGGTATGGCTCTCTTCTGCCGCTACGCTCAACAGATCCTTAACGAAGAGGATCCCCACGACCCTGTCCAGGCTTCCGTCGTAAACAGGCACTCTCGAATGCCCGGCCCCCGTAACCGCCCTCCTGACCTCTTCCAGAGGGGTGGAGACATCGAGCGCAAGTATATCTATACGCGGGACCATCACCTCTCTGACCTTCTTCTCGCCGAACTCCACTATGCTGTGCATCAGCTTGCTGCCGTTCTCCTCTATGAATCCTTCCCCACCCTCATCCCGGTCCGTGTAAAGCGAGAAGATCGAGGAGATTTCCCTCATCAGCTGAGGGAATACAAAAGATACCAGCTTGAAGAAAACAGCGGTAACGGGTCTTAGGAGCAGAAAAATTGGAAAGAGCGGAAATGACAGCGCAACGGCGAAGCGCAGCGGATTCCTGAGCGCGAGGCCGAACCCCATGACAGAGGCCGCAACCAAAGATAATACAGCGATAACTGCGTAGATCAGGACGGCCGAATTCCAGAACGGGAATACCTGTCCGGCGGATCCACCGCCGGCGATTCTTATCAGGTACGCTCCCAGGTATATAACCAGAACAACTTCGAGAACAAGAAGAAGCAGGATGAGATGCCGTCGGCCACTGTAGATCAGCCGTACATGGCGCGACCAGGTGCTTCGGCTGCTAAGCAAGCCCTCCTCCGGAATCCTGGAAAGAGTGGCGAACGAAGCCAACGAAGCACATATGAGAAACTGCATCAGGGCAACCGAGGCCGCATGCAGGATAAGTCCTGTATCGAGCAGCATGATGAACTCTCCTTACAGCATCCCTTCGTCACGATATGCAGGATGAATGCACATCCGCGGGCCCTCTTTCCACGCTCAATCGAACAGCAACCCCGCTTCACCGGCCCCTATGAACTCCTCTATAAACCTTCTCTCGGCACCCTCCATCTCCATTTCACCGGCGGGACTGTCATGCCTGTATCCAGCCAAGTGGAACAGGCCGTGGACAAATAGCCTGAGCAGATACAATCTAACCTCCACTCCTCTCGTGCTGGCGCCCTTAGCTATGCTTCTCCAGCAGAGGTATATTTCACCGGCAGGGCTGTCGTCCGCGGGACCGGCATCCTTTCCCTGCCCGTAAACGAAGGTCAGTATCTCCGGAGGCCCCCTCCTACTCCTGAATTTCCTGTTGAGCCAAGCCATTCTCTTTTCCCCCACGAGGTTCACCTCCACAATGGAGTCCTCTCCGGAAACGTGAGATGCGAGCACTTTCATTTCCGGAACCGCTATATCAAACTCTCTTTTCCCTGCTACGAGTGGATGGCTCGTTGGGATTATTCTCACGTGCGGGCCTTCCTTTGCCTTCGGATCCCTCTTCCCCCTCCTGTTCCGGATAGTTGATTCTGGGGTGGAATATACCCGTAAGAAGCTGAGTATACTTTTCCCTGATCGCAGCGATATCGTTCAGGGTCAACCCGCTCTGGTCGAGCTCGCCGTCGTTCATTCGTGTTTCGATAATCTTGCCGACGATAGTCTTTATTCTCGGCGAGGTCGGTTCCTTCAGCGACCTCACGGCCGCTTCAGCCGAATCGGCCAGCATTATAAGAGCAGTTTCCTTCGTGCGGGGCCTCGGTCCCGGATACCGGAAATCGTCCACATTGACGCTGTCATGTGAATCGTACTCCAGCGCCTTGCGGTAGAAATAGGCCATTATCGTCGTGCCGTGATGCTCGCTGATCGCGTCTATGATTATCCTCGGCAGCTTTTCGTTCTTTGCGAGTTCCACGCCGTCCTTCACATGGGATGCCAGTATCAGTGCGCTCATCGACGGAGAAAGCTTGTCGTGCTTGTTGATGTTGTCACCCTTGTTCTCGAAGAAATACTCCGGCTTGGACAGCTTGCCTATGTCATGATAGTAGGCTCCCACCCTTGCGTACAAACCGTTCGCACCCACGTCGTCAGCCACAGCCTCTACGAGATTGGCCACCATCAGCGAATGATGATACGTACCCGGAGCTTTCATGATCAGTCTCTTGAGCAGCGGGCGGTTTAGATCGCTGAGCTCCATCAATGTGAAGTTTGTGGTTACATCGAAAAGTGATTCGAGGATCGGCAGCAGGAACATAACCAGAACCGTACAGGCGAAACCGTTTGTTATACCCCACAGGCTGTCGTAGAAGAATGTGCCCGCCGATATCCCCTCTGTCACTCCAAATCCGATTATTCCGACAACATATGCGGCTGATATATAAAGAAAGATCCTGTAGAAGTTCCTTCTTTCCCGCAGGTTGGCTATGCTCACTATGGCCGCCGTTCCGGCCAGGATGGAAATAAAAATAAAACTCGCCGGTAGATCGGTATGGGTTACGAGCAATAGGGATGCGAATACTGTGAATATCACCGACGACATCACTCCGAAAAATGCGGTAGATATCAACGACACGAATGCAACAGGTATCAGGTATGGGCTCAGCGATGGCAGCCTTATTACGAGAGCGGCCAGAAGCAGATAGAATACCAGGGTGATAAAAACCAGGTTCAGCTTGTCCGGCTCGAACAGCAGATCCCTTCGGAACCTGAATAGGGCGAATCCGAATATCAGGACGAGAATCACTATCCTCAGGGCTTTGCTGAAAAGCAGGGAGAGCTTCTTGAGATAGGATGTGGCAAGCTCCCTCTCCATTCTTCTCTTCTCGAGCGTCTCGAGGATCTTTACCTGCACCGCCGTTACCTTGTCATGCTTGGAGACTATCCTCTGATTCTCCGTCACCTCGAAGGCCTCGGGGACCTCCCTCATCTTCTCATCCCTGCGTTTCTTCGTCTCCGCCATATCGAATACGAGGTTAGGCTCGACATGGGACCTAACGATGCTGTAGAAGAGTTTTACCGAATCACCGCTTCTCTTGAATGCTTTATTCGCCTCATCGAGAATGACGGTGTTGAGCTGGCCCTGCTCGATGAGCGGAGCCGAGGAAACTAGCTCTTCTCCGGAGTTCGATATCACCGTGATGTGCGGGTAATCCCTTCTCTGCAGTGGAGAGGCATCATTTATTATCCCGGTGTCCAATAGCCGCCTTTGAAGGTCAAGCCCTTCCTCCAGCATCCTATTCCTTACATTTCCCTGAAGGAGAAGCCTAACCGGATCGTTCTCGATCGCAGGCGCAGCTTCTCTTATCCGCTGAACGCGCTCTTCCACTGTTAATGTGTCCGATTCGGCTATAGCTTCTATCTTTCCCATAAGGACCTTGAGGTCGTTGGGAAGCAGCAGGGCCGCCTCATCGTTTCTCCTGTATACAGGTGGTACGGCCACAGCGGCTTTAGCCCTGTTTATCCTGATCTCCTGCTCCCCCTGGGGAACTATGAAAGTAAAGGGTGCGATCACGTCTGAATCGGCGACATCACCCTCCTTGAAAATGATCTCCTTCGCCTTCTTCGTAGGAGGAAACAGTACGAGTGACAGAATGGTAAACAGGGTGAGATATACGAATGGAAGTGTCTTCCTGTTCGTGAACATCCCCATCAGCGATTTGATGCCGAGCCTTTCACGAAACGTACCGCTCCTCTGCCCGTCCTTGCCGTTGGAGAGCTGTTCATTCATCGTTCGCCTCCGCCGTGGAGAGATCCCCGCCTTTACGACTCGTCACAGGTTGTGCGCGGGCTTCAACATTCATTCCCGATCCGACGCCGCCCGTGCTGAATGCCTTTATTATCCGCTTTACCAGACGGTGCCTTACCACGTCTTCCTCGCCGAAGTGTATGAATTTGATCCCCTCTATGCTTCCCAGGATGTTTCTTACGGCGACGAGGCCGGATTTCGATGGATCGGTAAGATCGATCTGTGTAATGTCCCCCGCAACTATGGCCTTGGAGTTCACACCCAGCCTGGTTAGAAACATCTTCATCTGCATGACCGAACAGTTCTGCGCTTCGTCGAGTATCGTGAGGGAGTTGTTGAGCGTGCGGCCTCTCATATATGCCAGTGGAGCGATCTCTATCACTCCGGAATCTATCATACGCTGGGTTCTTTCCTTACCCAGCATATCCTCCAGTGCGTCGAATATCGGTCTGAGATAGGGATCTATCTTCTCCTGTATGTCTCCCGGCAGGAAACCGAGGTTTTCCCCCGCTTCGACGACCGGTCTGGATACGAAGATCCTCTCTATCTCCCTCTTCTTCAGCGCCGCCAGGGCGGCGGCAATTGCCAGGTAGGTCTTCCCCGTGCCTGCGGGGCCGATAGCGAAGACCACATCGAACCTGCCAATGGCGTCTACATATTCCTTCTGCATCAAGCTTCTCGGGACGACGGACCGTCTTCGATGCGAGGAGTAATAGACCACCGAGTCTTCGAGGGATGTGAGCTTTTCCGCCCTTGCGGATCCTCCACCGATAACAGCTATTACATCCTCCTCGCTCAGGGACCGTCCGCCAGCCGCCATCCTGATAAGAGTTTCGAGAACACTGGAGAGCTCATCCATCCCCTTCGACGGTCCCGATAGCCGGATCTCGTCGCCTCGCGCCGTTATCCTCTGCCCGTAATGCTCCTGCAGGAGCTTCAGGTTCCTGTCGTTTACGCCGAGGAGGTTGACAGGATCGACCCCGGAGATGGATAGCACCCTCTTGTTCATGCCGCGTTTCAAATCGAGCCCCTTAATGCAAAACTCCCGGCCCGGTTCGGGGCGAGCCAAGAGTCTTGAAGCCAAGGTGGAAATTTATGCCTGGATATCACTCAAGAGATGTCTCTTCCCTGGGTATCACCAATTCCTGATCGGGGAAGATGAGATCAGGATCCGCAATCTTATCCTTGTTAGCCTCGAAGAGAATAGGCCATTTTCTGTAGTTGTCGTATACTTCCCAGTAGCCTGCGATCTTGGCCAGCCATTCGTCCTGTAAGACCTTGTGCTTATAAGGCCATTCCCTTGGGATTTTCAATTCCCATCCCGCCAACACCCAGTCCGGATCCTCGATCAGTTCAGGATTCCCCCTCCAGATTCTCGGCCATTTAAGTGGATCGCTGTAAATTTCCTCATATGAAGCAAGTACCCACAGGCACTCTCCATACTTGAGAATATATGTCTTGGGCAGCAACGAGAGCTGCTGAAGCTGCTTGGTCAGCTCATCGACATGCGCGTTCATGTTGGCATACACTCTTTCGGCATCCCTGATATCCTTGGTCAACTGCTCGATACTCTGCTGATTGTCGTTGAGCTCGGAACTGGCCTTATCGGATCTGGCCTGCAGCCGTTCGAGTTCTTCTGCAAGATTCCTGCAGTACTCCTCCCTGTCCTTCTTTGACAGTTTCTGATACTCCTCATCCTCGTAATATTCACCGTTGGATATATCTATGGGCCTGGGTTTGTACCTGGTGCAGCCGGCCGCGACGAGTAGAATCAGCGGAACGATCAGAATTATCAGCATCCTCTTTCTATCAAGCATACATCACTCCCATTGTATGGCAATCACCTTACTCCCGGCCGCTGCCCTTCTTCATATCATGAACCTTTTTTTCCAGCTCGGCAGGCTTGTCCTTTATCGCCTCGATCTTCTTCTCCAGTGTGGTCAACTGGTTTTCGAGCTTCGAAACCTCCTGCGATGTCTTCGACGCCTCATCTTCGTATATCTCAGCGTCCAACCTCAACTCATCGAGTGTAACTAGATCCGTTTCGCAGTAGGGCGCGGGGCCACAACCGGCAAATAATCCTCCAAGAGCGCCGTATATCAGCAGGTTAACGAGAAAGATACGAACTAATTTCATAACTTGAAATTCTCCTTCTGCTTATAAAATCGCACAATTTAAATGTACGTTAATAAGGAGCTATATCAATGTCAAGAAAAACATATATCGAATTTTTCGCAAAAAATGTGCCTGATTATACTCCATCTTCTTTATTGTCAAGTTTTTTTACAGCGATGTGGAGCTCCTCGAGCAAAACGTCCTCTACTTCCGATGGCGCCCCCTCCATCAGGGATGTAGCCCGCTGGGTTTTCGGAAAGGCGATGTAGTCCCTGATCGAGTCCCCTCCCCCCAGGATCATTGCGATCCGGTCCAAACCCAAGGCGATACCTCCATGGGGCGGCGCCCCGTATTCGAACGCCTCCAGCAGGAAGCCGAATTTGTGGTTGGCATCCTCCCTCGTCAGGCCGATTATATCGAAAACCTTGCTCTGAAGCCCGCTGTGGTGAATACGGATACTGCCCGATCCCAGCTCCATCCCATTGCATACGAGATCGTAGAGGTAACCCCTGACCTTGCCCGGATCAGTCTCGAGGTAATCGATATCATCCTCCAATGGCATCGAGAAGATATGATGCGTTGGATCCCATCCACCCTCTTCCGAGGCAGAAAACAGGGGAAATCTATTCACCCACAAGAAGTTATATAAACCGCCATCCTCCTGGAGATCGATATTTCCAAGATGATTCCTCAGTTCCCCGCAGGATCCGGCCACGACGGCCTCTTCGCCTCCCACGAGAAGGATACACCCGGAGCTCGTGATGTCGAAGCGCGAGAGGAGCACTCGCTCCCATTCACCCGACAGGGAACCGCCTATGGGCTTGGAAACATTTCCATCGTCTACCTTCACAACAACAAGGCCTCCTGCGCCCGCCCGCTTCACGACCCCCTCGAGCTCCTGAATCCGCTTCCTCGAATACGATGCTGCCGCTCCGAAGGAGATGCCTCTCACTACACCCCCCGCATCGACCGCCGAACGGAAGATCCTGAAGTCGCTCGAAGCGAAGATATCCGTGCAATCATGTATCTCTAGACCGAACCTGAGATCGGGTTTATCCGTGCCGTAGGTGCTCATTGCATCGGCGTAATCCATCCTTGGAAACGGTATTTCCAGCTGGACACCGGCGATTCGTGAAACGATGTGCTTCATCAGCCTTTCCGTCAAATCCAAGACACATTCCTCCGATACGAAGCTCATCTCTATATCTATCTGTGTGTGCTCGGGTTGGCGGTCGGCTCTCAGGTCCTCGTCCCTGAGGCATCTGGCCAGCTGAAAATAACGGTCGAACCCGGAGACCATCAGTATCTGCTTGTAAAGCTGGGGGCTCTGAGGGAGGGCATAGAATTTACCAGGTTGGAGCCGGCTCGGCACAAGGTAGTCCCTCGCGCCTTCCGGTGTCCTTCGCACGAGCATGGGTGTTTCGATTTCGATGAATCCCTCGTCCGACAGGAAGTTCCTCGCTGCGAGAGCCAGGTCATGCCTGAGGCTCATGTTTCTTTGAAGGGGATTCCGCCTCAGGTCCAGATACCTGTAGCGAAGTCGCAGGTCCTCATTAGCCCGGACGTCCGTAGTCACGTTGAACGGCGGGACCTTGCTCCTGTTAAGCACGACGATCTCGTTCACGACAACCTCGATCTCCCCCGTCGCCATATTAGAGTTTACCATGTTCTCGGGCCTGCGCCTGACCGTACCGGAGGCCGCTATCACATCCTCGGCCCTCAGAGACCTGAACAGCTCGTGCAGTCCAGGCTTATCGATCTCCACTACGAGCTGGACGATACCGGACCTGTCCCAGAGGTCCAAGAAGGTCAGGTTGCCCAATTCCCTGACCTTTTTCACCCAGCCGGACAGCCTCACACCGGCTCCATCGTCCTTCCCCTCGAGCTCTCCGCAGCGGTGTGTTCTCTTGAGTTCATCCGAGAAATAGTACTTAATTTGATCGTTCAAGCTACCTGTCCCTTTCGCCCTCGAGGTACGAGCGCAGGCCTTCAAACGGCACCGGAACCTGAGATCCCGAGGCCATATCCTTGACGGCCGCAGCGCCTTTCTCTATCTCTTCCCGGCCGATGAAGACCGTGAAATCCACTCCTCCTGAAGCCGCTTCACTGAGCTGCTTCTTCACACTTCTTCCGGACATATCCACTGTCGCGGTTATCCCGCCCCCTCTTACCTCCCCCGCCAGGGAGAGCGCGATGTTCTCGCCCTCCGTATCAGCAATTATGAAAGCTACATTCAGCCCCCCGTCCCCACACGGCTCAAATCCGTCGGGAAGCGTATCGATAAGCCTTTCCATGCCGGCCGAGAAACCGACCGCCGGTATGAATCCCCCCCCACACTCCTGTGCCAGTCCGTCGTACCTGCCTCCCCCGCACAGGGCGTTCTGAGAACCGAGCCCGGGGTGAATGATTTCGAAGGCGGTCTTTGTATAGTAATCGAGGCCTCTGACGAGCAGGGGATCGATTTTGAAACCGACACCTATCGCCGAGAGGATTTCCTTTAGTGTTTCGAAATGATCACGACATTCCTCGCAGAGATGATCGGTGATCACAGGCAGCTTTCCCTTGATCCCGCCGCATCTCTTGCAGTCGAACACCCTGAGCGGATTGAACGAGGCCCTCTGCCTGCAATCGGCGCACAGCTCACCCTTCATCCCTTCCAGGCGTTCGGCCAGAACCTCCTTGTATGCAGGTCTGCACTTGGGGCAACCTACGCTGTTGAGCTTGACATCCAGGGGCGGGTAACCGAGTACTCGGTAGATACCGAGGCTGATCTCGATCACCTCCGCGTCGACCGCGGGGGACTGCGAACCCAGCGCTTCGACTCCGATCTGCCTGAATTCCCTGTACCTGCCCGCCTGCGGCCTGTCGTAACGGAACATCGGCGCGATATAGTAGAACCTTGTGATGCCTCCTTTTCTATGCAGTCCGTTCTCGATGAACGCCCTCATGACCGGTGCTGTGTTCTCCGGCCTCAGCGTGAGGCTCCTCCCCTTCTTGTCCGTGAATGTGTACATCTCCTTCGATACTATATCGGTCCCTTCACCTACGGCTCTAACGAAAAGGTCGGTCGATTCGAACGTCGGCGTCCTGATCTCGCTGTATCCATGGGCCCTTATAAATCCGATCAGGGCCTTCTCCACCGACAGCCATCGCTCCATCTGTTCGCCGAAAAGGTCGTATGTCCCCCTCGGTCTCTTGAACTTCATAACGCTTCCACCTTCCCGGCTGATCTCCCGTACCTGAAGTAGAGCAGCACCACACCCAATCCAACACCCGCCGTGTCCGCCAGGAAATCCATTATACTAGAATCGCGCCCTGGGATGAAGCCCTGATAGAACTCATCCAGCGCTCCGATCCCCATGCACGTGAAGAAGATAGTCGCCCAGAGCGGAAGGCCCTTTCCGCTCCATCCATGTTTCATGCCAAGATAGAAGCAGAAGGCGAGCACCATATACTCGATGAAGTGAAAGACCTTGTCCGTGCCGGCAGGCAGGCTAGGCCGGTCATCGGTGAGCTGGGGTATCGAGGAGGCACCGAAGATCACAATGATCCATATGCAGAGCGGTATCCATCTTTTGAGCTTCCACTGCATCTCTACCACCAGTGAGGTCCTTTCACCTTCGATACTAACCGGTCCCTGTAATATATCGATTCCGAGAACTCATTCAAACGGTTAATGCTCCGTTCGTCCGCAATAAACAATCCGGATTATATGTCAATGGTTGCTGCCGATTGTATTCATATCATGCGATGCGGATGATCCTACGGCCGGCGGCGATGAGGCGCCCGGGTAATTGGCGGGAACCTTATCCAGAAGTCGCTTTATAGTCTCTATGTCCTCCTCGCGGGGCTCCGCGAATCCGGCTATCCCGAGCCGGATAAGTCCCGATTCCAGCGGCATTGATGCTTCCTCTATTATCGACGGCAGCCTGCCTACGAATCCTCTGAGCATCAGGGTGCCCACATCGGGAGGTGATACCAGAACAATCTCCGGAACCAGATCCCCCGTGAGCATAACATCCAGCTCCCCCTCCCGCACCACACCGGTTCTTTCCAGAAGTCGGAGCTTTTCCAACGAGATCCCTCCCGCGGTGAATGCGCCATAGAGCACACCGAATACGACCCTCTCGTCGTCCGGGAAGTAACCGGCGAATTCTATGCTGCTGGCATCGGGGTGGTTGTCAGGTCCGGCTTCGAGCAACGCATTCAGCGGAGAAAGATAGCCCGCCGCCGATATCGGGGAGGAAAAGAGCAATCTTTCGCCCGCGAGCTTCGAAACGCCACCGTCCGGCTTCACGATCACGGCTCCCGTCGAGTAGCGTACTCCGCGTTTGGCGGTCGCGAGCAGCCGGCATTCGAACTCTCCGCTCCGCAGATAACGCGAGGCCTGTAATGACGTCATGACGTATAGATCGCAACCCGCCGGCTTCTCGTCCCGCCCGAAGTAATGCCAGCAGATATCTCCTGATCCCTTCTCTCTGACGAGATCCTCCAGCATCTCCATGGTCGAGTATGCATCCGCCGAATCGAATGCACAGATCCCTATGGATATCCGCATATGAGCCACATCGTCCTCGTCTATGAACAGTGCACCCAGTGTAACCAGCACTATGGAAGACCAGACCAAGACGGCTGCGATCCGGCTCGAATTGGACGAATCTCTTTGGAGAACGGCTCTGGAGGATTTATCATTCACCACGCCCTTGGGCTCCCTCCCTCTCCCGCCGCGCAATCGTTATTTCGAAGCTGTCGATATCCAGCCAGTATCTCTCGATGCCGTTCGGTAGGATTATCTCCGGATTGATCCTGTAGGTCCCGGGCTCCCTCGCCGTAACATTCAGTATGACGGAAACGTCGTCGCTGACGATGCTGTTTATCAGCTCCTCAGAGCCCTCGATCGTCAGGGATACCGCTAGAGGCGAATAGCTCGTGATAACGGACTCATCGTCCTGGAGTATTACGGGAGGTATATTCGCAAGCGTGCGAACGGCCCTCTTGCTGATCTCCATCTCGACAAGCACCTTCTTCGGATCCACCTTCACATCACCGCTCTCGACATGCAGTTCGACCTCTCTGGTCATCTTCCCCCGTCTGTTTCTTATATCTATCTCCTCCGTGGAGATTACGGTGGTTCCACTTATCAAGCTGGCGGCGCCTGTCACCTTTACGTACCCGGGAATAATCACGGGTTTGCCTGTAATAATTACATCGTCGGGTATCTCGCCCCTGAACGCCAGCTTCACCGGGACGGATTTGGTGACGACCCTCTCGAAGTTCAAGCTCAGGGCCTTCGGGCGTTCGACGATGACCTCACGCGGATCTAGTTCATCCGACAGGTTGAGCACCGCCGCTGAAAGCGGCACGTTCACCCTCCCCCTCTTGACCATCGAAAGATCCACGGAAGCCTCCACTCCCCCGAACAGCCTCAGCTTGATAAGTCTGCTCCTAGCCCCCTTCACGACGATCTCGACGAACTCAGGAACGTCGTGAACGATGGTGAGACTATCCGGAATTCCCGAAAGCGTGAGGGGAACCCTGAATGTCTGTGTCTCCTCCTGCTGGGCCGTGACGTGGAACCAGAGAAAAACAGCGAAAAGCACCGACATCACCTTCACGCCGATATTCGTCATGATCGCTTTGAAAAATGATTCGATGCTCATAAGATCCTGCCGTTCTCTCGAGATATCAGTGCAGTATGCGAAGTTTCTGGCCCGGTCTTATCTTTTCTTTGCTCTTCAGGCCGTTTATGTTGCATATGCGCTCCGTCGTAACTCCGTATCTCCTTGCTATCCCCCAGAGGGTCTCTCCGGAGGCGACCACGTGGACGATAGCCTCTATCCTCTCGCCCTTCTCCTCGGGAGGATACTCCTCCATGAAATCGACGACTCCCGCGGCTATGCAATCAGCACATTCCTGCAATACCTTATTCCTCGCCATCAATCTTACATCTTTCCTGTTGGAGAGAAAGCCGACCTCCAGCAGCGCCGAGGGCATCGCGATCGACCTGAGCACCACGAAATTAGCCTGCTTGACGCCCCTGAAAGGAAGTATCCCCTCCCTCTGCAGATTCGAGGCGATCCTGTTCGCCAGCACCGAGCTCCTGTACATCGTGGCCTTCTGATTGAAGTCGAACAGTATGGATTTGATATCATCGTTAATCTCTCTACCCGATTCGCCCATCTTGAGATACATGTTCTCACGCTCGGCTACGATCTGGGCGTTCTTGTCCGAAGCCTTGTCGAGCGAGAGGAAATATATCTCTGATCCCCTGGGCTTTGAGCTTGGATGAGAATTCATATGGATGCTCAGGAAGCAATCACCTTCGTGCTGCTTGGCTATATCGATCCTTCGCTGAAGTCCCACATCGTAATCCCCATCCCTGGTCAGAACGGCCCTGATCCCGTCCTTCTTCTCCAATTGGGCGGCTATCAGCTTTGACAGGGTTAGAACAATATCCTTCTCACGCGGACCGAATGGTGAGCAAGCACCCGGCTGGCTTCCACCGTGCCCGGGATCTATGATCACGACCCGGTCACCGCTTCTCACTATACTCTCGGTAAGCTCCCTCTCCCTCTCCCTCTCACCTGCAGAAAGCCTGTGATTAACGTCTACGACTATGCGGTGAGGGTGACCCTTGAAGGGCTTGAGCGCAAAATGGCGGAACTCCGCCTTTGAAGGAAGATCGAGAACAACTTGAGCGCAGGAGCGGAGTTTGTTGATGCGGATCCTGTCTATCACCCCATCCCCTATGGCCATCCCCCCCACCTTCTTTGCTATACGGCCGGATGGCACCTCTATCACTATACGATGCGGATTCGTCAGCACCTTCATGCGGTAAACGGACTCGCCGCCCATATCGAGTACCACTCTCGTATGGTCGGGGGCCGTCCAGAATCTGATCCTTTTAATCTCGGAGGACGAACGGACCGGATCGCCGCGGCAAATCCCCGTAGCAACGATTGGAAGTATCAGTGTAAATGCCGCCATGCCGGCATATCTCAAGGTACGAGTCGACATTCTATCCGCCTCTCGACCGAAAACATCAGTTCACAGATACACGATTCGACAAAGTCTATTTTTTTTGATCTGTTATGACAAGTAAAATCGAAGGGGGGAGATAGGAACCGGCAGGCGGATCTCAATCGTAATATACACCTTCCGGGATAATGTAGTTCAACGGATTGCGATTTGTCTTCTTGAACAGTACCTCGTAGTGCAGATGGCTCCCGGTGGACCTGCCGGAATTGCCCACATAACCTAGCACCTCACCGCGCTTCACTTCCTTGCCCTTGTGGACCAGCATCTTGGAGAGATGAGCGTATCTCGTTTTGAATCCATTTCTGTGATTGACTTCTATGACGAGCCCGAAGCTGCCCTTCTTCTTGGCCATTGACACGATCCCGTCGGCCGTGCTCATCACGGGGGTTCCGATCCTTGCCGTGTAATCCACTCCCAGGTGGCGGGATATCCTTCCAGTGAAAGGATCCATCCTCCTCCCGAAGCGGCTGGAGAGATATCCGCCCCTGAGTGGCCTGATCGAGGGTGTGCAATCCCTTATCTTTTTCTCCTCGCTCAGAATGGATATCGTTTCCTCGTAATTCTCGAGAAGCAGGCCGGCCTGCCTCGCCATCTTGTCGAGATCCCCCTCCAGCTCGGCGATGAATAGATCGGCGCTCGTGACATCAAGGTCCGTTTCCATCGGCTGCGGACCTCCTATCCCGACCTCCCACACGTCGCCGGACAGCGGGTTCAGTCCCGCGAGCAGCCTCGAACGGTTCTGAAGCTCCAGCCCCGTGTTCAACTGTTCCGTGAATCGCTCGATCTTCGTTTCGAAACCCTTTATCTTCGCCAGCAGAGCCTGGTTTTCCCGTTCCAGGGCGGCGAACCTTCGTGCATCAGACGCCATGCCGGAGTACTTGGCCACTATCACCACGGAGGTCAGCACCAGGGAGATAAACGCAAACAGGAGTAATAGTGCGACCGCCCGGTGTATCCTTATCGATCTCACACCGGCATTGCCGCTTCGCACATAGAGGAATGTAAAATAACTATCCATATCAGGTTACTAGCTTAACTAACACAATTCCAACATCGATAACACTATAAGTTAGCAATATCATGTCAAGCTGTCTTTCAGATGTATCACGATCCAAGCGAGCAAGGTGCGTACCATCTATCATAAAAGGGCGAAGAATCGGATTCTCCACCCTCTGGAACCGTTTATGGATTAAATGGCTACAGTCTAGTCTTCCACATATCCCTTCAGATATTTGCTTCTCGTGCTGTGCCGGAGCCTCACGATGGCCTTCTCCTTTATCTGGCGAATCCTCTCCCTCGTCAGGTTCATCCTCTTCCCGATCTCCTCCAGCGTGAGCGGTTCCTCATCCTCGAGCCCGAAGTACAGCTTGAGTATCATCCTCTCTCTCTTCGTCAGCGTACTCAGGGCCTTGAGCATGTCCTCACTCAGAGCGTTGACATAGGTCATATCGTCAGGAGGTTCCTGGTTTTCGTCGGGCAGGTAATCAACGAGGGAGTTCTCCTCCTGATCGTTGTTGAAGGAAGCGTCCAGGGATAGATGACTATTGGCTATCTTCATAGTATCCTTGACCTCTTCCTCGGTCAGCTGCAGTTTTTCGGCGATCTCCTCTACATCGGGTTCCCTTCCCAGCTCCTGATCCAGCTGACGCGATACCTTACCTATCCTATAGAGCGTCCCTGCCCTGTTTAGCGGCAGCCTTACGATTCTCGACTGCTCAGCCAGGGCCTGGAGCATCGCCTGCCGGACCCACCAAACGGCGTACGAAATGAACTTGAATCCGCGCTTCTCGTCGAACCTGTGCGCAGCCTTTATAAGCCCCATGTTCCCCTCGTTTATCAGATCTGCGAGGGAAAGCCCTTGATTCACATACTGCTTGGCTATAGAGACTACGAAACGCAGGTTCGCGCTGACAAGCTCATGAAGTGCCGCCTCATCACCTTCCCGGATTCTACAGGCTAGTTCACGCTCCTGGCCTCTGGTCAGAAGACGTGTATTGTTTATCTCCTTCAGGTACAGGTCCAGGCTTCTTTCTCCGAGATAATCCTTTTCTCTTCTTTCGGGATACATTTTCCGACCTCTAATTAAATTTTAATCATCCTAAACGGTCTCTGCAACTATCAACTGGCTTTATTGTTGAGTAGAGCCAACCTTCACTCCTGCCCGAGTCGTCCTACTTCTCCCCCTTTTACATATCTACACCGAAAAATATCCAGGTTCACGTAGAAATGATGAATTATACTCAGGTGGGGTTTTCGAAAGGTTTAGCTGACGAACTTACACCTTTTCATACAAACTCAAGCTAGAGCAATTCCTGACACCACGTTGCGCAAAGTTTACACTAATTATTAAACTATGTCAAGCCGGAGTGTCGAGCTGATTAAGCTGAAATTTAGGTCTATCGGAGCATAGAATAGCAATATTAAGGTCATTCCACCCGTTTTCAATCTTTTTACGGTTATTTCGAGTTATTACAACTAAATTTGCAAAACAGGCCGGCAATATTTTCCTTCATCGGCTCGAGCAGCCGAAATATCACCGAGCGTGGCGGATAAATGATATATTTAGATAGATCATGCTTGCCCCCAAGCCCTACTCTACACTATCGCCTCCTTTCTTCTCCCTCCTTATCGATTCGATCTCCTCTTCCTTTAGCTTTAATTGCTCCTCCAGCTCCTTGGTTCTCGCTATTATATCCACCACACCTTTATCACCCGTTACGGCGACCCCCTTCTTGCCCTTGTTTATCATGTCGTAAACGCGTCCGCCGAGCTCCGATAGATGCTTCTCGATCTCCCGGTTTATTCCGACAATATCGATCTTCTTCCTTCCTATACGGGCTAGTTCATCGGTTTTATCATAGGCAGCACTGTACCACTCCCCCAGGTTCTGCTTGACCTTGTCCCATAGAGTATCCATGGTCGGGCTCCTCTCGCCGGCGCCGTCGCTCAATCCATTTTCACTTGATCTTTCAATTCTTCTTTGACATATATCGTTCATCGGATATTTACTCAAGACTTTTTTACCGCTCGCAAGGTGGGATCCCCGTTGAATGAAACCGTGTACTTCCTCTCCGATACCCATTTCAAATACCGTGCGGGAGATGTAAACGAGAAGGGGAAACGGGAAAGATTCAAAGCTTTCATTCGAGGCATCCAAGGCGCGCGGAGGCTTTACCTGGTAGGGGATATCTTCGACTTCTGGTTCGAGTACAGAAGTGTCATACCGCGTTACTACCATGATATACTTGAATCTCTGAACGGATTGAGAAACGGGGGAACGCGAATCTTCATCACGGGCGGGAACCACGATTTCTGGCTGGGAGATTTCCTGGCAGAAGCTGCAGGCATAACTGTGCTGCCGTCATTGTCGGTGCATGAACTCCAGGGGAGAAAGGTGGCTGTAACCCATGGAGATATGTTCCTGCCCGGGGATTATGGGTACAAGATGCTCAAAACGCTCATCAGGAGCCGGCCGGCCAGGGCGATTGCCGGGGCTATCCACCCGGATATCCTCTTCGGCCTGGCGGGATTATTCTCGAAAACGAGCAAAGGCATCACGCACGGCAAGACGTCACGGTACGCCCGGGCCGTAACCGAACTTGCCCCGGATTCGTTCTTCCGATGGGGAAACGACGTCTTCGTGATGGGTCACGTTCACATGCCCGTGATAAAGGATTTCGGTGGAAGGATCTTCTCGATCCTGGGAGACTGGGAAGAGCACAATTCATACCTCAGGCTAGAGAACGGCAGCTTCGCGCTCGAGCGCTACAAGCCCGAGGTAAACACATTTATAGAGAAACGGTGACTGTCACCGAGTTCCAGCTCTATCGGCATATAGGCATAATCGAACCTCAAATCCTTGTAAAGTATGCCAAATCCCATCGTTGCTCCCTGGACGTAGTAGTTCGCCTTGTAGCCGAATCTTATCGAAAGTATATCTCTATACACATACTCGGTGCCCAGGTGTAGCTTCGCTTCGTTGTCATTGGGAAAGACCGCATCCCCCGTCACCAGCAGGCTGCCTCTAAGCCATTCCTCGGCCCTCTTGTAGCAGGCCGCGAGCCTCATCTCGAACGGTGGATAAAACTTCTCCTCGACGAATTTCGCCTGCGGCCCGAGGTTCAGCACCGAGGCCCCGAGAGTAAGACCCTCGATCATGCTCCTGTGCACGACACCTATGTCCACCGCCCACCCCGTGGCAGATTCAAAATCGATCTTCTCGTATATGAGCTTGCACGATGCACCGGCGGACAGGTTGGGAAGTACGTCTATTCCGTAACCGGCCGATAACGCAAGATCATAAGGGGCGAATGTCCCGTCGGGCGTCACGGTCGGGCTCTGGCCGTAGCGGTCCAGGTCGCCGTAGTAGAGACCTGTGAAGTTTATCCCGACGGCACCTCCCAGCATTTCGTTCACGACCGATACCTGCTCGAATCTTATGTCGAGAAGCCATTCGGAATGGGTCGCATTGATCTGTGCGCCCTCTATATTGGCCAGCCCCGCGGGATTGTAGTAAATGCCTGTTGCATCGTCGGCGACTGCGGTGAAGGCCTCGCCCATACCGCCGGCGCGAGCACCGTTACCGAGCCTGAGAAACATGAATCCGCTGGTGCCCGGCTCGCCTGCATGAGCTTGCGACGCGAGTGCTGCTATCATGAACAATGTTGCTGCTGTCTTTCGCTTGGCCATCATTCCTCCATTCTGCTTACATCATACATTAATCACTCGAGGGCCGCCGGTCAACCGTGATATTCGATACCCTAGCCCGCATCATGAGAACGGCATACGCCTTTCTCATCTCGTAACCGCGAATTTCCTCGCACCGCTCCACCTCCAGCCGCTGCCGGCTGCATCCAGGTGGCAGATATATATCCCACCGGCGATTTCCTCTAACGAGATCCTTCTATCGAACGGAACCCGGCTCCCCTCCACCCATGAGTGCGTATGCGTCTCCTCCAGGACCTTCTCCCCCTGAAGATTCAACACCCTTATCTTCACATTGGCCGGGGACGCCATATTTACACGAACATTTATAAATCCACCCCTGGCCGGGCTCGGATAGCAAATGAAGGAATTGCCCTCTACGAAACCCTCCATGGCGCTCGGTTGGCCGGCTAGCTCCTGCCGGCTCGATCCCCCTTGATCATGACGGTAGCAGAACCACCCTCGATCACGGACCGCAGGTGACGAGGTCTCGTATCTTCTGATGAAGATCCTGCTCGTTGTCTCCTCCAGCTGGGGGCCGACAGCAACGGATATCAACGCCGGAGATTCCGCCGAGAATATGTAGAGCATGCCGCCGGGTCCCTCGGCAAGGGCCGCCGAGCCTCCTCCCTCGCCTTCTCCCGACATCGGCCATCCGTCGAGCATATCTCCGCCGCGGCCGTACGCGTACAGATTTCTACCTGCTCGAAACAGGATACCGAACCGCCCATCAGCGCCGAGCGGGCCTATTACCGGTGCAGAGGGCGGGCACGCGCTCTCGAGGTCGACAACGTCCTGCGGCAGACGGACGGGCCATCCGGTAATGGCCACACCATAGCCCGAAAAGAGGTACAGTCGATCATTGTCCCGAAGCGCCGTCTCCATTATGCCGTCCCCATCGATATCCGCTAGTACCGGAGATGATGGACAGTCACCCGGGATCGTATAGCTCCTGACTCCCGAACGGGGATCGAAGTAGAGAAGCCCCGTACCACCTGCGGCCACCGCCATCTCGTCGGAGCCGTCCCCGTCGATATCACCGGCTGCCGGTGTTAGAATACCACGAGCTCCACATCTGCGGCTCAAAGTCTCCGTGAATGGCGTGACGGCATCAACGGGCACTGTCCCGCCCGATATCCCCGGGATCATCAACGGGACGTAGTGAAGTGCCGGTTCTCCGGCCGAACCTGCCGTGCAGAAGAAGAAGCCGTCCATTTCCCCTCCAGCCTGATCGGTCACCCTGCCCCTTGCCGGATTGGACAGAAGGATTCCGGACGAAAGTTGTAACTCGACCTTCTCGACAACTACCCAAAACGGATCCCCCCCGTATGCGAATCCTACTATGTTAGCGTAAGTGCTGTCCCCATCGGATGACAGCACCAGGATCTCGCACGGCTCGTCTCCGTCCGCCTCGACCGCCATAGGTACGGATACAATATCCCCCCTAAGTGGCAGCGAACCGGGGGATTCGTCCCCATCCAGGGCATATTGTGAACCGTCATCACGGAAGGCATAGAGTTGGCAGTCCTGCGATGTAATGAAAACCTCCTTTGAACCGTCCCCGTCCAGGTCAGTGAACACTGGAGGTCCCGTCCATATGGTTTCCCTTACCACCGCGAACGTGTCCTTACTCTCGGTCCAATCCTCCCCGCCGGCGTTATAGATTATGTATATGAGTCCCGTATCGGCCGCGATGAACAGCTCCTCACCCGGCAATCCGTCTAGATCCACAGGCAGCGGGCTGATGCCCCCGGCATCCCCGTCCAAGCTCGTCCTCTCGCTCTCGAGCAGTGACGAAAAGCTCATGGAAAAGCTCATCACCGGACCGGCATCGGATATGTCGAAGATCTCTATCCCCGTAGCGATGCCGCTGTTATCCGAGCTCGATGGGACGGTTTTCACACCGAACCTGTCGTTGTTATCCCGTCTGAACGTATCGTAATAATCTCCGAAAGAGTAACTTCCGCCCGGGCGGTCCAGATCCTGAACCCCGTCCGCCTCCTCGAGATCGACTCCCTTGAGATCCCGATCACCGTTGGGAAAGAAGCCTGACTCCAGCGCCCTGGTTATAACCCCCTCATCGACATGCCAAACCATGAGGCCGCTTCCCGTGAAGTAATGTCTTATATCCGCATGGCTTTGGCTGTCCTCCTCGAGCCAGGAACGCACCGTATCGGCCGTGAGGAAGAAATCGAACTCCGCTCCGAGCAGAGTGTCCTCGTTCTCCGGCCTGCCGTCCCTGTCCACATCGCCGAAATCGAAACGATAGTTGAAATTCGTATCGTGCACCCTGTTGGCGACGAGGAAATACTCGGAAGCGTTTATCGGTATCCTGACAAGCGATGTATCTCCCTCTACAGCGGTGTTTATATCCCGGATCCTCACATCTCGTCCGGTCTCGATATCCACCGGCTCCACCCATCCCATCAGGTACCTGTTGAAGGCGCACGGAAAGGCGGGGACGAATCCCTCGGCGTTGTAAAGGCCCCATCCCATCAGACCGAAAGTCCCTATGCCCTGTGAATCTGCATATTCGGGAGGGGTGGGATCGAAGAGCGGAACCATCCCGAGCCGCAGGCCGAGCTCGAAAGCGTAGATACCGAGTGAGCCGAAAATCCGGCCGTCCTGTGACGATTTCTCCGGAAGCACCATCAGGTTGTCCACGTAGATCGTGTCCCCCACAGGCAGTGTGTCATTGGTCGGAACCCCGGGTGTGCCTAGAGTGTCCGATAATGCCTCCTCCATCTCGTACGGATCGATGAATCCTGAATTGAGTTGCTCGGGTGAGTTCAGTTCAACGTCGGTCTCCTGACCGGCCCCGGCATGTATGACAGCGAAGGCCTCGAAGCGGGAATAATCGATAATAGGATCGGTTGCTTCGACGGTCTCCATCAGCAGCTCCACCATCCGCTCCATCCACAGGCCATCGGCTCCGTAATACCTTTGAGGCCGGCTGAGTTCCACGATACCGGGAGCTATCTCCCAGTCTAGAGCGAACCGCCCCATCGAGGCTCCGGAGAAGTACTCCCCCAGATGACGCAGCTCATTTGCGAAATAGAGGGAGTCATGCTGCTCATCGTGCTCTGAGCCCGTCTCGAAATCGAGGTCCGAGAAGGAAACCCTCACGACGAGAAGGCTCAGCGACTCCGCGGTTTCGAACCGCCCACCAAGCATCATGCGCAACGATTCCATCTGGTATGTCCCGATTCCGCGACCGAGCGGCGGAATGCCACAGCGGTCGGCGGAACCGGAATCGGGCGTTCCGGCCCCGGCGGCATTCGATAGTATTAATAGGGAGAAAGCCCCCACCGATAAAGAGCGTAGTGCATCGTTCATGACCAACCAAAAATAAACAAGCCGAAGAGCTTCTGCAAGTTATATAAGGCTTAAAAAAAATCCGGGGAGAATGAAGTCTCTTGCCGCCCCTGTTTCGACAATTCCGTCTTCATTCTCCCCTTCAGGCCGACCTTCGGGTAACGAACTCCTCTATAAATGCCAGCTTATAGAAAGGTATTCCGTAGTTGCATAAATTCCCTTGTTACCCTCTCTTAACAATGGGGGGATTTGTCGACCTTCTCTTGCCCACGTTGTAGAACTATAGTTGGTGTAACCTCCAGTCTTACTCGTTAGCCTAGCAGCGCCTTTTTCATCGATCGAAGCGGAGGGGCCGGGGGCGAGATCCCTGTTACCGGGATCAGTCTGGTACGCCCACCAGAACTCCACGTACGTAGGTGTGATATCCCAAACATATAACTTCGCGTAATGTGTCTGTGACCCGTCTATGATCCTCAATGTATAGCAGTGCTCCGCCACTGCTTCCATCCTCCCGGACGTCGAAGTCCAACCGTACTCGGGAGCCGAGTGTATAGTATCGAAGTACTCTATGTAACCGTGACTCTGGAACCTGACGCCGTCGTGTCCCGACAGGAACTCGGGTGTCGAGGAATCGATGGAGAAGTAGATATCGGTAGAGTTCAAGGTATCCCACTGGGCCTCATTGCTCTCGCTGGAGAAATCGTACCCGCTCGAATCGGCCAGGAAGTTGCTGTCGTAGAGCCTGAGAAAACCCTCCGGTCTGGGTGTGCCCGTGACCACCTCATAGCTCAGATCGCTCTCGATCCGGTCGTAGTTCACGGCGGAAACCGCATAGTAGTACCAATTCCCGTTGTCCTCCGCCAGATCGAAAAATATCCAGTCGAAGGGCTCGTATGCGCTTGCGTCCAGTGAATCGACTACTATAAAGTTGGAGTAGGGCTGATCAGATTGGTACACCATGTACTTATCGATGCTGTACGTCGTATCCGGATGGTACCACCAGATCCTCACATAACCGTCCCGGTTCCACACTTCCACATCCCTCGGTGCTTCCGGGATGCAGCTCGCGCAGGGAACGGGAACCTCCACTATCTTCTCATCATCGCCGCAGGAGGTGAAAACCGCGGCGGCGAGCAGTGCGGTTATCAGGAGCGTTGCCTTATTTCCATGAAATCCAAACATCCTACTCTCCTGCATCGCAACTCATATGCCAACCGGTGCACCGGAAATCCTTCAGCTGGTGATTCGAGTAGGCATTATTATAACCACCTGAAATAGCGTCAATTATAAGGCAAGATGATAAGATCGGGTTGGAATCCGCGTTTGGGCGGTACCCGTTCGATAGGATTCGGCCGTAGTACCTATTCTACACCAATGTCCATTAAAGGGGACATGATCGCGGACCGGTGATTTATATTAAATTGGAAGAAAACCGGCCCGTAAAAACAGGAACAGGGACACAAGTCGCGAGCACCGGAGGGGATATCCATACTCGCATTCCTAAGGATCTCGCCATTCCTAGGTCGCTCATGTCCCTGTAATTAATGTAATTATTAATTGATTATATATCTATAATGTCAAGTGAGTCAAGAATAATCAAAAAATATCCGGAGAGATACCTGCTATTTCCCTCCAAGGAGACCCCACCTTTTCCTTTTAAATAAGCTCCAGAAAGCCTATCGGAGGTTCGTCCAGGCATCTCTCCGGATCACCGCTTCCCGTTCGTCAACCGATACCGGATAATAGTACACGCAATGGGCGTACCAAAAAAGGATTGAGCCTCCCCCCGAATCCATCGCTTTAACCTATTGTAATTGGCAGAGTTAAAATGCCGCTTCCGGCAGGTCATGCGGCCGTGCCTCTTCGAACCTGAAGGACCGTGTCAAGGACCTTTAGAGGGAATGTTGTCCCGGCTGCAACACCTTTATTGTTAACCATCTGTAGGGTCAAGAATCTTTACTTCACCGATCTTTAATTATTAGCAGTCGGGATATAATCCCACACACGAATATAGACCGCTTGCAGATTTCCTTGATTATTTACGAGATTTGATCAGCTGCCCTCTTCAAGACCGAAGTCCCTGATCTTCTTTAGCAGCGTGGGGTAACTCAGACCGAGCTGAGAGGCGGTCGCCTTCCTGTTCCAAGAGTTATCCAAGAGCGCCTTCGATACGATTCTCCTCTCGAGTTCCTTCACCCTATCGTTGAGGCTCCTCCCGCAGCGACCGGTCTCGGCATTCGAGACCGATTGACCGTACGAGAGCTCCGCCCTCGTTACGATCCCACCGTCATCGGTAAGAATAACCGCTCTTTTAACGACCTTCTCGAGTTCGCGAACGTTTCCCGGCCATTCCCGCATGAGCAGTTGCGATATGGCATCCCCGGAGAATCCCTGAACATTCTTGTCCATATCGTTGCTGAAAAATCGAAGGTAATGCTCCGCCAGGAGCCGGATATCCTCTGTTCTCTCCCTCAGCGGCGGTATGAACAATGGAAAATCATTGATACGGTAGTAGAAGTCCTCCAGCATCTTGTTTTTCCCGCACAGCTCGAGAAGATCCACCTTCGATGCGAACAGAAGCCTCACATCGACATCGACCATCTCGTTACCACCGACCGGTCGGACCTTGCTCGTATCGAGGAACTGGAGCAACTTGCCCTGTAGAGGCAGAGAAGTCTTCCCGATCTCGTCGAGGAATATCGTGCCTCCACCGGCCTCCGCGAGCAGCCCCCTCTTATCCGAGATCGCTCCGGTGAACGCACCCTTCACATGACCGAACAGCTCACTTTCGAGTAGGTTCTCCGGCAGCGCCGCACAGTTCACATGTATGAACTTGGCGTCCCGCCTGTGGCTCAAACGATGGATCGCCTGGGCGATCAAACCCTTTCCGGTCCCCGTTTCTCCCATGAGAAGAACGGTGGAATTGGATTCCGCGACACGCCTTGCCAGATCGAGAACCTTGAGCATCTTTTCATTCTTCGTGATTATTCTCTGAAAATCGTCCGCCGTGCTCTTGACCTCCCCGCCGTCCTTATGTCCGTTGTCGCCCATGATTCCGCTTATGAGAAAGCCTATGAAGCCGGCATATGTAGATACGACCTCGAAGCTCGGACCCAGTCTTGGCAGGTTGCCGTTTTCTCCATCGGATTGGAAGAAAAGAAGTCCGAAAGGTTCCCGGTCCCTGCACAGCGGATGGAAATAGGCAGGCGCGTTTTTCCCCGGCAGCAGCGCCCGTATCGCGCTTGCCCTGCTGTCATGGGCTGTATCCGTTATCAGAAGGCTCTCCTCCATGTCCGCGTCTTCCCTGCCCAGGAACCAGTCGGTCAATTGCCTCGTCGTGTCCTCACTGATGCCGCGGCGGGCAAGTATGAGCTTCTTATCGCTGCGCAATCCCCCTTCGCACAGGGCAACGAATCCGTGTCCCGCCGTCAATCTCCTCATGAGGTCACCGAGGATGTAATCCAGATAGGAGCGGAAATGAGGTGTGCTCGAGAAAAGTTTGGACAGCTTGCCCGTGATCTGGAACGGCACCCGCGGTATAGCAGCCTTCCCGGAAACTTCGTCCTCCACCTTCTTTCTCATTCTCCTCAGGCATCTTACTAGATTCCTATCCTTGAAATCTTCAGCGAGACTCTGAGCCTCGTATATATGAAGGAGACACTCATCCCTGCAGCACAATCCCCTCTCGATCTTGGCAAGCAGGTGGTGGCTGCGCGCCATGTCCCTGTAATATTCGTTTCTTTCAAAGAACGAGAGGGTCTTGCCCACGAGCACCCTCGCCCTGATAAGCGATTTCTTATCGGCTCGCTTCAGAAGGTATTCGCCCAGCATGTAAGCCGAACGGTTCGCCTCGTAAGGATTGTTTACATCGAGGAATGTCCTCACGCTCGAGTTGATATATTTCTGGGCCTCCTCGACCTTCTTCAGCTGGGCATAGGCGAGTCCCATCGTCCTCTGGATGAATCCTACCTCGTGGATCTCGCCGCACCTGCTTGCTATGCCAAGTGCCTTCTTCCCCGTCGATACGACCTCCCGGGATTTCTTCTGAACCAGGAAGACCCCTATCATCCTGCGGAGCACCTCGGCAACTATGTCGCCCTCCGGTGTGATCTTGCGTGCTTTCGAAAGGGAGGCCGTGTAGTTCTCGATAGCACCCTTCATGTCCCCCCTCTCGAACATCAGGTCTCCGAGGAACTCGTCGGCGAGTGCGATCTCCCTTCTGTAGTTATTCCGCTCCGCGAGAACCTGGGCTTCGAGCAGATGTTTTTCCGCCAGGGGAAGGTTCCCGGTATGTATCTCTACCACCCCAAGCATTATCGTAGACTTCACATACCTGAGGTTGTCACCTCCCCGGCGCGCCATGCCCCTGGCCCTGCTGAAAGCGGCCTCAGCGCTGGGGTAGTCATGCTTCTTGAGGTGAACGATTCCCATGTTCAGGGTGACCCGCACCCTGTGCTGCGTAAGTCCTATCTCGTCGCATATCTCCAGGGATCTATTGAAGAAATGCAGCGCCCTACCCCACCGGCAGGCATTCTTGTGGAATAGGCCCAGGTTGTTCAGCACATATGCTTCGCCGACGGAATCGTCGATGCGCCGGTAGGACGATAGAGCATCGAGGAAGTACTGTTCCGCCTCCTTGCCCCTGCCCAGCCTGAAATAGCAGTTGGCTAGAAGCAGTTGGTTGTGAGCGACCTCCCTGTGATCGTTGCTCAAGCGCAGCACCCTGTATGCGGAACATGCTTCGCGAAGGGCTTCTTCTATCTCTCCCTCCTCACGGAGTATGATACCACGTCTCCAGGCCAGTGTGCTCCTGTTGAAGCTGTCGTCCTCATCGCATATCGATTCGGCGCTCTTGAGAAAGGTCAGCGCCTCCCTGAAAAGCCCCTTCTTCCTGTAGCAGTCGCTTATTTTCCTGTATACGCGAATAAGGTCGGTGCGTTCCGGCGCCGTTTCATGGATCTTTTGAACGGCCTTTTCGAAGTACTCCAAGGCCACCGAGTAATTCTCGGTGGACAGGTGCATATCACCAAGCTCCTCCTCGGAGCATATAGGCTTCGATTCATGCTTCGAGCGTTTATTCTTGTGGAACTCGAAATCCCCTTTTTCACTTGGATCTATTGGCATCGGTTGCTCCAAGAAGTGAAAAACTGCGAATTATTTCGATATCCCTGTCGCCTTACAATCTGTATATAGTCTCTGCTTTTTCCTTGCCGATCGGTGATCCGAAGACCGAACCGGATTCGAGTGCCTTCGTTTTTCGCTTGCTCTCACCTGGGGCCACTTTGCCATCAGCCAAATCATCGGCGTCGCCGCCCACGATCCCACGTCCGTCCGGATCAATGACGGGCTGGTCCATCATGCGATATTCGAACACCTTGATCAGCTGATAGAAATAGAACGGGATAATCCCTTGAGGTCGGTCCAGGCGATAGTAGAAACCAGGCGGTGAAGCGAGCAACGAAGACGTGCAGAAGGCGGAGAGGATAAACAGAATAGACAGGAGAAGAACTATTCTCTTCATAATATCGTCTCCCTCTCTCGAAGCCATGGAGGCTTCCTACCGCTCCCTTTTGACCCTAACACCCACAGAGTAAATGTAACACCGGTCAATGCATAAGTCAATGAAATTTCATGGAAAGAAACAATCTGAAAATCGCCGAAATCCGCACTGCCACGATGTCGAACCACGGGAATATCAAATGTCGTATACCCGAGGTAAGGGGAAGAAGGAAGTGAGTCCGTGGAAAGCGAACCGGGATTGGTGGGTGAGGTTACTTGCGGAATTCTATGCCGTACTTCTCCAGCTTCTTGTATAGGTTGCTTCTCTGCATTCCGAGCTGCCTGGCGGTGCGTGAAACGTTACCGTCGTTATCACTCAATTTCTTTATGAGATATTCCCTCTCGGTGTAGTTCTTGAATTCGTTGTACGTTTTTATATTGAAGGGATCTTTGGGCATATCGCCCCCCCCTGCAAGCTCGAGCGGTGGAAGATCTCCGACCTCGATCCTCGGGCCTGTCGACAGGATACAGAGCCTCTCGATCAGATTTCTCAGCTCTCTGACGTTTCCGGGCCATCGATATTCGATCATAATATCGAGTGCATCCGGTGATATGCTCTTAGGAGCTATCCCGAGCTCCTCGGCGATCTCCTCGAGAAAATAGGACGTCAGCACGTTTATATCAGACTTCCGCTCTCTAACCGGCGGGACGTAGAGGGGGACGACGTTGAGCCGGTAGTAGAGGTCTTCCCGGAAATTCCCCTTTTCGGCCTCCTTCAGGAGGTCTTTGTTCGTTGCAGCGATCACGCGGACATCGACCTTCTTGACCTCGGTCCCTCCCACTCTCGAGAATATCGACTCCTGAAGAACCCTCAGCACCTTCGCCTGAGCCGACAGGCTCATATCACCAACCTCGTCGAGAAAGAGGGTTCCGCTGTCCGCCAGCTCGAATTTGCCGATCTTCTGTGAGATAGCTCCGGTGAACGATCCCTTTTCATGACCGAAAAGCTCGCTTTCGATGAGCTCTTCCGGGATGGCGGCACAGTTGACCTCTACGAAGGACTCGTCCGAACGGTTGCTGAGCTCGTGTATCTTCCTGGCGACCAGCTCCTTGCCCGTGCCGTTCTCCCCCATAATCAGCACCCTGGCGTTCGTGGAGGCTACCCTGGTTATCGTATCCATTATCTTCTCTATTGATGGATGGCTCCCGATTATCTCAGTTTTTATTCCCGCCCTTTTTTTCAGCGCTACGTTCTGTCGTGACAGCTCTCCCTGCTTGATCCCGTTTCGGATTGTGAGAAGAAGGCGCTCCATATCGATCGGCTTCTCGATGAAATCGAAAGCTCCGAGCTTGGTCGCCTCGACGGCGGTCTCTATCGTCCCATGACCGGAGATGATGACAACCGGCAGCTCGGGCCTGCTCTCCTTCATCCTCTGAAGCACCTCCATCCCGTCCATGCCGGGCATCTTGATATCGAGCAAAACGATATCCACCCTCTCGCCGTCGACGAGGGCCAGCGCGGTTTTTCCATCGGCCGCCGAGGACACTGCATACTTCTCGTAGGAGAGAAGTTTCTCCAGCGATTTCCTGATACTCTCTTCGTCGTCGACTACGAGAACTCGCTTGCTCATTAAATCCTAACCCCCCTGGATCGAATGCATCCTTCCTGCTCTCATCGAGCGCCGCGATCCCCGCATGAAGATCCCGCTCTAGCCCGTTTCGAGGCCCTACGGGCCGAAGCGAGCCGCCGGGCCGGCTCTCATCACAACCGCCCATCGCAGATCGCGGGCGGTAACTCGGAATCTGGATATCCCGGCGGAATCCAGCAGCGCGGAGAGAAGAACCAATCCCGGTAATAGAAGATCGGTTCTCTCTCTCCCGAGAGGAAGTCTACGCTCCGATCCCGCTTCGAAAAGACGGCTCAACCTGGCCATCACGAACCTAAGATCGTCCTGCGAGATCTCCTCCATCTCTGTGAATGCGGCTCCAAGCCCCCGCATATATCGAACACAAACGGCGAGGCTTACCACCGTTCCACCCGTTACAAGGATTGTAAGGTTTTCGCCGCAATTCGACAAGCGAGAAACCAGACGGCCGACTGCGGATCCGCCCGACAGGGGAGCAAGCTGATCCTCAACCAGCTTTCCCGCGAGAAGCCTCTGCCTGTTCCTGAGGTACCTACCCCTGCCTATCAGGCCGTCGACACGGTGCGTCCCCCACGCAATCCCTATGAATCCATCCATCGACCCTCCACTGCCCCACGATACCTCGGTGCTCGTGCCACCGGGATCGAGCAACAGAACTCGACGGTTATGCGAAAAAGCACACGATGCTCCCAAGAAACCCAATTCGGCTTCCTCGCGCTGCGAAAGGATCGACACGGGCAGGCCGACCCTCCTCTCGAGGATAGATACGATCCGGTCCGGATCCGCCGCCTCCCTCAGCGTATTAGTCCCCACCAGAACAGGAGACTCACAGCCGAGACACAACGCCCTAGCAACGAGCTCCTCCAGTGCCTTGCAGGCGGCCTCAACGCTCCCTGCGGTCAATCCCCCGCCGGCCAGCATGTCCTTCCCCCAGCCGACGTACCTCTTGTCCTCATCGATTACCCTCAACAGATCGGACCCACGCGGCAGAAACTCTGCACCGCTCCCCGATCCGCTACGCTTAGAGGCATCGATCCCGGGTCGCTCGCCGCCCCCCCCACCGCCCGGCGATAGATCCGCAACCAGCAGACGGAAGAAGCTGCTTCCCAGGTCTATACACCCCCGGATCCTGCTTTTTGACTGGGACATACCAACCTATTCCTTTATTATTGAGACGGAGGATGAAATGCATAAGCTCAATATCAAGAATCTATCCATAAACGACTTATCGGCTCTCGTCTCGGGGATCGGGGAAAAGCGCCACAGACATACTCAGATCCTCGGTTGGCTCTACCGGAAGTGCGCGAGCAACTTCTCAGAGATGACAAATCTACCCAAGGAACTCAGGAAAACGCTCGACGAGATGTTCGTGATCTCGGAGCTTGAAACCGTCGATATTGTACGATCAACGGGCGACGGCAGCCAGAAATTTCTGATGCGATGCGATGACGGCTCGTTTATCGAGGCTGTACTGATGGAATCGTACGGACACCAGACGATCTGCATCTCCAGCCAGGTCGGCTGCGGCCTCGGATGCTCATTCTGCAGGACGGGCAGCGGCGGATTCGTGAGGAACCTCAGATCCGATGAGATCCTCGATCAGGTAATAGCTTTCAAATCGGGACACCTGGAGATGGGCAGGCGTTTCAACATCGTGCTTATGGGAATGGGCGAACCGCTGCTGAACACGGAGAACGTGACGCGAGCGATCGAGATACTGAACTCCGAACATGCCTTCGCCCTGGGAGAGAAGAGGATCACGTTGAGCACCATCGGATTCCCCGGTAGAATAACTGATCTCACCGGATCATCCCTCAAATTCGGCCTGGCGGTTTCCCTAAACGCAACGACCGGAGAGATCAGGAAGAAACTGATGCCGGCCTCCGGCGATCTTTACGAAACTCTCAACGCCGCCGAGCATTTCGCGCTGAAGCGGAAAACCCGTGTAACCCTTGAATACGTCCTGATCTCGGACGTAAACGACAGAGACGAGGACGCCAGGAGACTCGTATCCCTCACGGCCGGCAGGCCGTTCAAGATAAACCTGATACCACTGAACGAGTGGAGTGGCTGCGGCTTCGAAAGACCCTCCGAGGAGAGGATCGAAAGATTCATCCGGCTTCTGCTGCCCAGGGCGCCGGCCGTTACCGTGCGCAGGAGCCGTGGAACAGACATATCAGCGGCCTGCGGCCAGCTCAGCGTCTCAGGAAAGGATAGAACCGGCGGAGGTAATCCCCGATCCTGAGAGTTTAGGTGTTTCGCTGGAATATTTGAGTGACACCGGCCCGATCCATGTCAGCGCACAAGGAACATCTTCCCCGTGGCCGATTCCTGCTTCGAGCGTATCCTGTACAGGTAAACGCCGCTGCTGACCCTAGCACCGTTGTCGTTGCGCCCGTCCCATTCCGTCTCGAACTCGCCGTCGGTTACCACTCCGCTGAACAGTCTCCTGACCAGTGATCCATCGATACCGTAGATTCTTATGTCCAAATCCCTACCCACCCGGCTCTCCCCGTTCCCGAACATCACGCGTATGGTCGTTGCCGGGTTGAACGGATTGGGATAGTTGACGGCAGTTATCTGTTCAATCGAAGGTGCGGCTGCTTCTTTGGAATACATTATCCGGCCCGTAACCAGGGATATCAAGTAGTCCTCCAGCCCCGGGACATCCACGGGAAGCGGCAGGTCTGGATTCTCGATCGTTCCGGAGTAGCGCGAATCGTCGTTTCCGAACAGAAACCGGAAATCCTCGGCGAATATCTCCTTGGGCCTGTTTACGTGGGGCGAGCTACTCGAGTAAACGGGATCCGAAGCTATGCCCCTAAGCGACAGGTATGTGTCCCATCCTTCCTCGTCGGTATCCGGCAGGTATACGCCTTGAAACGCATGCCCCACCTCGTGCGTCACTATATAGGCCGTAACGCTGCTCGTGGATTCGAAAACCCCCGGTGATAGGAAAATGATGTCACCCGCGCAGGAACTGCTCATCATGTGGCGCCTCGGATATGGTAGAATGTAGATCTCCACTTCGATATCCATCTGCACCCCGCCCAGATCTATGCCCTCCAGCGCATCCAGCACGTGCTCGTCCCTCATCGGATGAAACGAGCCGTCTCCGGGATTCGTGATCGCCGGATCGCCGACGTCTTCGATGAGCTCGTATATGGCCCGTCCCGTAATGCTCAGATAGAGGTTGCCGGATCCGTCACGCAACGTGTGCCCCTCGAGGACCTGTTGCGCGGAGAAGATCCTGGCCTTTATCCCATTTGCAAAGTCGTGCTCGTAGTAGAGATCATCGGTCCCGGTGGCGCACACCGGCGCGGCCGTGATGACCGCGGATGCAGCGAATATGAGGATTATCCTGTTTATTTTCAACATCTTGCTAGGCACAAACGCCCTCCCGGATCCTCCCGAAGGAGGGAAATCTAACTCTCTCTGAAAAGGTAGTATCTGCAACTCACATTCCCGATTGCCTTTATGGCCTCCCTCAGCCGATAGGCGATCCGGCTGAGGTACAGCTCCAGCACGGATGGATTACTATTATTAATTCCTTTAAATACAATATGTTAAAGTGATTATTAAATGTCCCTTACCGGGCATGGAATGAGCGATTGAAGCGCGTAAACAGCCTAAAAAATCCCACTTTAGGCCTCGATCCGTTGGTATAAAAGTGGGTGAAATACCCCAACCAGAGGGGCTTCACGGTGCGGCGTCCGCTAGCTAAACCTTTACATATTAATGAATTACCAATTTTACCAGATCTTGAGGAAAGATACACAAAATCTCACGGTCCCCTTCATACATAGAGAAGGCGGAGCAGCGCATGTCAGAATCGACGTCAGGCGACGTTTATCGTGGATGCCGTACCATCGTCCGTTCGTTAAAACCTCGAATGTGTCTCCAGGTAATATGCCGGGTGCCTGTCCCGGCAGAACGCCACCTCGATCTTGACCAGATCGTCGACCGGGGAGAGGATCTCGATCCCGAATCCCCCAGTAGTGTGGAATCTCGTATGCTCGAAGTCCTCTATACACCCGGTCAGAGCACCGTTATCCGCGAAAATGACACCGTTGAGGGCCAGGTCGAACTTTCCGATCTTGGGGATCCTGTAGATCTTGGGTCCGAAGAACTGGTATCGCCACTGGATCGTGTTGAGGATTTTCACCTTTCCCCTGAGATCGCTGTCGTAGAATCCCCTCAGATCGTTATTCCCTCCGAGGCCCATCTCGAAGAAATACGGCAGGTCCCCGTCACGAGCAAATCCGTCAACGGCGATTATCAACGAACCCGCATCGCCCGTGGGGATATAGAAATGATTTATCAGCGAGAAGAACGAGTACTGCTGGTCAAGACCGTATATCGACCTCTCCCGCGTAACCTTGAACGCGTTGAAAGCCCCCATGAAAGGACATATCGTATTGTCCCTGCTGTCGTATATCAGCGAGAACTCGGTCGATATGAACCTCTGGTTGTACATCTCCCCGCAACCGTTCCTGCATCCGTTTCCGAGTGACAGTCGCGACCACCTGTCCTCGTAGGACACAGAGGCCGCCACCCATATCTGCTTGAGAAGCCCCCTGGTCAGAGGCACACCGAACCATATGCGCCCGCCGAGCCTCTCCTTGATGAAATCGTCGTACTCCGGCTCCTCGAGCTTCCTGTATTCGAACAGGGATGAGCTGAAGCGGAGCCTGTGGGAGCCTATCCATGGCATGAACCACGACAGGCTGCCGCTGTGCTGCTTGTCCCTCCGCTTTGTGAAGCTGAGCGAGAGCTCCTCTCCCAGTCCCCTGAAATTCCTGTACTTCCATTTGAATCCATAACTCAGGCCCTTGTCGATATCGTAGTTCAGAACCGGGTACGGATACCTGAGGAAGAGACCGGGACGCTCTTCGATCCTTACGGTCACGCTGCATCTGCCCGGCTGTGTTCTTGCCGCTTCGATCTCCACATCCGAGAAGAAGCCAAGGCCCTTGAGATAGGAGGAATCCCTTCTGATCTTCTTCCTTTCCAGGCGCTCCCCCTTCTTTATGGACATCTCGCGTACTATTGTGATCCGTTTTGTCGTGCTGTTCCCGACAACGATGATCGTATCGACGAGATCACCGAAGAACGGTTCCAGCCCCAGCTCCGTCTCCTTCCACCCCGCGTCCAGCATGAAGAGGCCGACATCGGCGTCCGAACCCGGCTCGGCGTACGCAAAACGTCCGCCGACGGGGCGGTCGCCCCGCCCCGCGTTCGCACACTCCCCCGGGCTCGGGCATTCCGGTCCATTGTCCCGTGATCCGGGTTCGCAAGCAGATAAAACCGCTCCTTTCAGGACAAGAGCGGTTATCACAAGCGATAAAAAGGCGAGTTTTCTTGAATCTCGAATTATGGCACCCAACTCCTTCAAGACCACACTACTATACGTAACTTAAAATAATATGGAGTTTGGGTGCTGTAAAGGACTAAGCCCTTCCTCACTCGGGCAGCGTGGGCCTCGCTTCCCGCGAAATCGTACCGGCCTTCGAAAGGATGAACGCCCCTACACCTGTGAGAAGTGCCAGAAGCTGCAGGAATCCACCGAAGGTCTTGAACAGGATCCTCAGCGGCTGCAGGAACGGGCTGAAGAACATGATCCCGGAGATCAGACCGAGTACGGACAGGAGCAACAGGCCGAGGAATCCGTGAAGGAACGCCGAGTCGCTCCCCATATTGAATCTCCTTGCTATGAGCTTGCCTAGGGCGAAGGCGCTCACGAAGTAACCAATCAGCATCAGCGCCGCGAACGAGAGACCCAGGAGTATCGCAATCGGGATACCCACGATAGTGATACCCAGAATAATCGCGAATATGGCCACGAAGAATGAACCGCCGAAAAGGATCAATGCACCAAGGCCGAGCGACTTGAAGAAGGATCCGAATACGTATTCGGACGACCTCTTCATCCTATCGGGCAGCATAGCCAATACGATCCCCATAAGGAGAACACCGATGATGAACATCACTATTCTCGATACAAATCTGAACATACCCTTGCCGAAGGCCGGGAAGATCCAGGAGGCGCTGGGCACATTACCACCGACAACCACCGTCTCACCCCTGACCCTCGCACCGTCTTCCTTGTACAATTCCCCGAACACGCACACGGCCTCACCGTTCACGATGGCCGTGGATTCGAGCTCTATGTCGCCGAATACCGATACAACGTCCCCCATCACCTTGCCCTCTATAATGACATCACCCGCCACGGAAACCACGTCCCCCCTTATGAGCTCGTTCTCCGCTACGTGCAGATCCTCGCCGAGCTTGACGATATCCCTGCCCCTGTCCCGGTAGTACCGCTCATCGTCCATGTAATCGAGCTTGGCCAAGATCGACTCCGGAATCCCGCCGAGCTTTTCAAGCATCTCCTCCGGTATCTCGATTCCTTCGAGATCCAATATGTAGCGTTCCTTCCCCCCGGTGTTCAGCCTGATCCCCTCATCCGTGATGGATATGCTCACCGCCTCCTTGCTCTCCTTCTCCTCGTCGGTAGCCACGGTGTCCTTCTTACTCTCCCTGTCACTATCCGTCAATAAGGATACGATCGGTCTGATACTGTTGACCCGGTGCAGCACGGCCCTCGGGAAGGTCAACACAAGAGTCGATAGAAGAAGTAGGACGGTCTTGAGCACTAATGGACTAAGAAACGCCTGCATTTGATTCTCCTTTTTTCCAGGCGGTACGCGCCGCCACCACCAGGACTATCAAAAGGCCGACTATTACAACGGCCCCGATTGCGATATCGTAATGCGGAATCACTGCAAACACCTTATGAGCGTTCCTCAGCAGTGTTTCACCTGCCAGCCTGTAATTCGTCGTGGAAGTCAGGTGCTCGATGATCGTTCCGGATTTTTCCAGTACCTTGTTGATCCCGACGACACTAGAACCCAGTATTATCTCTCCCGCCGAGATCACGAGAAGCAGAAACGGTCTGAAAGCGGCGATGAACACCGCGAATACGGCGGCTATCACACCCACGGTCCTTACCGAAACCGGTATGCGGCCCCATGCTAAGCCTAAGTTATTGAGCAACTTGCGGGTTGCGCTTGTGCGGTAGCGTGAGATATCGACATTCGCCATGACCTTGGCGTCGAACTGCTCGGACGGGCTCAGAAGGGGCATGTCACCGAGGGCCGTGAATATGCCGGCGAACTGCATATCGAACTCCCTGCAGCCGCTGCATCTGCTCCTGTGATTCTCGTACTCCGCCTTCTCCGCGGGTTCCAGCTCCCCGTCGTAGTATCTCTGGACGAGCATCTTGAAAATGTGACACTTCACGATTATACTACTCCTTGGATTCCTCTACGGTTATGTCGCCACTCACCGTCTCGAGTGAAAGTATCGATTCACCTTTGCGAACAACCCCCGAAACACTGTGTCTTCCTATCTTGGAGATCTTTATCGGCAGGTTGATGTCGAACTCCCCGGTCGTAGTCCTTGCATTGAGGACATAGCCTTCCTCGAGAAGCCTTCCGAAATAGAGGCTTATATCCCCGCTGGATGTGGAAACCCTGAAATCGTTACCCAGCTCGGGTATCAGCCACAGCGAGATATCACCACTGGTGGCCGATGCCGTCACCTTTCCCGTCACCTTCTTGAAACGGGCAGTGCCGCTGGTCCCCCGATACTGAACGTTCCTCACATCCTCGACAAAGACGTCTCCAGAAGCCGTCTTGACCTCAACATCTCCTCCAAGCTCGATGAGCTCTATGTCTCCGGAAGCCGTCGAGGCCCTGGTGTCCCCTTCGAAATCCCTTCCCTCGATATCACCGCTGGCGCTCTTTATATCCACATCGCCGGCCACGTTCTTTGATATTATGTCACCGCTCGCCACGCTCACATGGAGCGATCCGCCGAGGTTCGAGACAGTGACATCGCCGCTGGCCGTATAGATCTCTACAAGCCCGGAGATATCCTCGGCGCTGACATCACCGCTCGCGGTATGTATATCGGCGCTGAAACGCGCCGGAATCTCTATATGGATCTCCATGCTCATGTGCTTCCTGTGGCCAAGCAGGTAGCTTATTATATTCGTTCCGGACTTGGTCCGCTTGGGATACTCGGTGCTGATCCTGATCTCATCCCCCACCTGCTCTACTTCCAGCAGCATCATGGATGCTATCCTATTCGCCTCTTCATCGCTGTCGGCCGTCACCCTCTTGAAAGCCACGATCTTTACCGTATTCAGCCCCTTCTTGCCGACGACCTCGACATCATCCCTGCTGCCTTCGAAAATCAGGAGTTCGGCGTCCTCGAACTCCACCGTCCTTATGATCTTCTCTTCGTACTTCTCCGAAGCCGAGCAAGGCGTGCCTATACCACAGACGGCAAGCGATACAACTGCAGAAACCACAATACGAGCGATCCTAACATGTCTCATGACGGCACCTCCTTGCTCCAGCAAACCACATTCCGTTCATTAATATCATTTATATATACCCTTTGTTCTTGAAGGAATCCTTGATCATGTTCCTGGCCCTGTGAATCCGCGCCTTCACCGTCCCGAGGGGAATACCGAGGATCTCGGAGATCTCCTCGTACGACAACTGCTCCTGATGGCGAAATATAACTATCGCCCTGTAATGATCGGGCAGTGTCCCGATAACTTCTTCCAGCGCGGCCATCATCTCTGCGGATTCCACCTCCCTGTCCGGTCCTGCGTCCTTCGAAGGCAGCTGGCGGGGCATCTCACTCTCTCCATAATCAATCGGCTGGTCGAGCGAAAAATGCCCATTTCTTCTCCTACGCAAAAAATCGATGCAAAGATTCGAAGTAATGCGGAAAATCCAGCTCGAGAACCGGTATGAAGGATCGTACCTGTCGAGCACGGAGAATACCCTGATGAAGACCTCCTGCGCGATATCCTCCGAATCAGCCCTGTTACCGACCATCCTGTAACAGATGCTGTAAACCGGTTTCCTGTATTTCTCGAGAAGTTCTTCAAAGGCCTTTTCATCTCCTTCCAGGCATCTCTCGATAAGATTGAGGTCTTCGTTCTTCAAAACCTTCTACACCTTACACTACGAATACACAGATAAATTGTTTCCCTATCGAAGATAATAATCCCGCATACCGGGAACCCATTGATTTACGAACATAGCAGGGATGGATTCTCATGAAAAGCCGAATCTGCCCCCGGACACATGTGCATCGTAAGCCCGTGCAAGGGCTAATACCCTTCCCGCAATACCCAACCGCCTCCAAATATGAAGGCGTATTGCAGCCGATTATTTTTTCTTGACACGAGATTTATGTAAATCTAGACTGGACCGATGTGATATGCTGTCTTACTTGTTGAAACGGCTCCAGTTACGCATAAGGAGGGCGAGATGACCACAGTGGAGTATATCCTGGCCAGAGAGGTGCTCGATTCGAGGGGCAACCCCACGGTCGAGGTCGAGGTCTTTCTCTCCGGTGGAGCCGCCGGGAGCGTGATAGTGCCGTCGGGAGCATCCACGGGAGAGCACGAGGCGGTCGAGCTCCGCGACGGCGATAAGGGGCGTTTCGGCGGTAAAGGGGTTCTTAGGGCGGTCGAGAATGTCAACGAAATCCTCGCTCCCGAAATCGTGGAGCTCGATGCTCTGGATCAGATATACATAGACAAACTGCTCGTCGAATTGGACGGAACCCCCAACAAGGGCAAACTGGGGGCAAACGCCATCCTCGGTGTCTCGTTGGCCGTTGCGAAGGCGGCCGCCAATGCGCTGGAGATACCTCTCTTCCAGTATATCGGCGGCGTGAATTCAAAATTGCTGCCCGTGCCGATGATGAATGTACTGAACGGAGGCAAGCATGCGGACAACAACGTCGACATACAGGAATTCATGATCGTCCCGGTCGGAGCCGACTGTATCCGCGAGGCCGTGAGGTACGGTGCCGAGGTGTTTCACTCTCTGAAGAAGATCCTCTCCGGAAAGGGCTATGCCACATCGGTGGGCGATGAGGGGGGATTCGCCCCCAACCTGAAATCGAACAGGGAAGCTCTCGAGGTGATAGTCGAGGCCATAGAGAAGGCCGGATACAAACCCGGTGAGCAGGTAGCGCTCGCCATAGACGCCGCGGCCAGTGAGTTCCTCGAGGGTGACGGATACCACCTGGACGCCGAGGGCAAGGTGCTGAGTTCCTCGGATATGGTCGATTTCTACGAATCCCTCGTAAAAGAATTCCCGATAATCTCGATAGAGGACGGGCATGGAGAGGACGACTGGGAGGGGTGGAAGGTGATGACCGGCCGGCTCGGGGACAAGATCCAGATCGTAGGCGACGACCTCTTCGTAACGAACACCGACCGCTTGAGAAGGGGAATAGATGAGGGTATCTCCAACTCCATATTGATCAAGCTGAACCAGATCGGAACGCTCACCGAAACACTCGAGGCGATCGAGATGGCCAAGAGGGCCGGTTATACATCGGTCATCTCCCACCGTTCCGGTGAGAGCGAGGACGTGACGATATCCCACGTGGCCGTCGCCATGAATACCGGCCAGATCAAAACCGGCTCATTGTCCAGGACGGACAGGGTCGCAAAGTACAACGAACTGATCAGGATAGAGGAGGACCTCGGTGAGATAGCCGTATACCCGGGTATCGGGGCTTTCCCTAAGAAACGGGGAAGTTGATGCTCGACACCAGAGGTGATCATCCTGGGAACGTGGAAATGAGATCATACGGGAGAGCGCTAATCCGGAGGGCGATATGAAGAGCCTCTGGGGACAGGGGGAGAGATACCTCAGGATCAGGCGGAGATACGTCGAAGTAAGCCCCAAGATCGCCAGGCTGATCCTCGTCGGAATAGTTCTTACGATAATCGTGATTTTTATCGGCGGTGACGTTGGGTTGTACAACCTGTGGACAGCCCAGAGGCGGATGGAAGGGCTGGAGCTCGAGGTCGTCAAGCTCGAGAGGGAAAACTCCCAGCTTCAGTTGGAGAACGAACTTCTGATGAAGGACAGATTCGCCATCGAGAAGGTCGCGAGGGAAAAATACGGATACCTGCTGCCGGGCGAGAGCGTCTACAGGATAATCATGCTGCCGGCATCTGGAGAGAGCGAAGGTGGCAATCCGAGTTCCCTTGACAGTGAGGAATAAAAACCTTAGGTTAACGATAGGAAAGCTGCGGGGTGGAGCAGTATGGTAGCTCGTTGGGCTCATAACCCAAAGGTCGCTGGTTCAAATCCAGCCCCCGCTACCAAATAGAAAATCCCCGGGTCGTTTAGGCCCGGGGATTTTCCACATCTATTCTACAATGCCACATCACTCCGGCTAACGGCATATAATCTTTTTAGAAAAACCACCAGGACCAATACCTATCCGGCCGTCAGTCGGAAGTGGTCTTGCACTTCTTGAGCAGATCCTTTACCGCATCCTTGTGTACCATGTAGGTGAGCATCTTGAGCTTTATGTAGTCATCCCTGTAGAAGTAATATCCCCAATGGTCACCGTGCCTCGCGCTGCGCGCCGAGTCCTTGATCAGGAACCAGTCCCTGCCTCCGACCTTCTTGTAGGCGAGCAGGTGCACGCCGTGATCGTCGTCGGTCGTGCCGTTGAAGAAGCGGAACTCCCGCGAATCCTGGTCTATGTACTTGTTGGGTATATCGAACGAGGGCACGATGGCGGCGTCCTCGAATCCATAGTAACCCGGCTCGGATACATCCCCGCCTATGCAGACGGTGTAGCCCTTCTCGGCCGATGATTTGATGTACTTGTAGAACTCGTCGAGCGGCACGTTCATGTATGTCTCCGTGGGCCTCCAGTTATCCGTGACCTCGAATTCGCCCATCTCGTAGAACGGCTGCTTCAGAGTCGACATGAACTGTACGTAATCGTCCGTATCGATCTTCAGGACCTCATCGATGAACTGCAGGGGCGTCACCGTAACACCCTCGAATTCGAACTTCTCGGGGGGGCGGCCTATGTGACGGTCAAGGATCCGCCTGATCCCTGCGATTATGGCCTCTTCGTCCCAGCAGCCGAGCTTGCCCATGAACTTGAGGAACTTCTTCATCTCGTCGGTCATGAGCTTGTGGTTGTGCTTGTCGTTTCCCTCGACGAGCCCGGTGTAGGCCTCTAGCGGCACGGCGCCGTACTTATTCCATACCAGGATTACAGCATCGCTTTCCGAGCCCTGCTCGAACACCTGGTTCCCCCTCTTCTGGACATACCCCCTGGCCTTCTCCACGAACTCCCAGTAGACGGTATGCAGCTCCGACAGCTTGATCTTCCGCCCCGTCAGGCGCGCGACCTCCGATTCGAGGAAGGAGGTGGTGCAGAACGACCAGCAGGTCCCCGTGTAGAACTGCGGAACGGGCTTGAAGTGAAACGGGGGATCGAAGACCTCGGGTGAGGCCGGCTTCTTTACGCCCTCGAAATCGAACCTGATAACCTCGCGCTCGTCCTTTTCCTTCTTCTTCTTGTCCTTCCATATCTTGTCGATCTCCGCGGTGATGCTGTCGCAGACCGCCCTCAAGCTGTCCATCTCCTCCCTCATCCGCTCGAGCACGGGATCGCGGTAGTACTTCTCGTACCTCACGTGATCCTTGTCGTCTCCGTACAGCGCCGCCGCTGGAACAACAACGACAAACAGAAGGATTCCCACAAGTGTGAATCCTGTCGCTCTCTTCATATCCAACCTCCTTTGATGTTCGTCCGTGATCCATCCGGTTACTCTCCCTGAGATCCTTTCAAAACATCAGCTTCTGTCTGGCCCCTCCGGTTTCTCGACCTTCTTTCGCGGTTTCTTGTCGAGCTCCTTCATCAGGACCTCGACCGCCTTCTCGATCATGGGCTCTCGCCCGGCCTGTATCAGCGCCGGATCATCGAAAACGTAGATATCGGGATCCACACCTACGGCCTCGACGTCCCATTCACCCTCGGTATTGACGAACGCGAAGCCCGGCACCGCGAAGCCCCCGCCGTCTATCAGGCGCGGGGAGTAGCCGTAACCGACCAGCCCGCCCCATGTCTTCTCCCCGATCAGCGGTCCCAGACCGGCCTTCTTGAAGTAGAACGGGAAGGCGTCACCCCCGGACGACGACAGTCCGTTTATGAGCATCGCCTTCGGCCCCTCGTTCACCGGGAACGGCGAGACCCCCAGGTCGGTATTCCTCTGGGCCCAGTAGTTGAACGGCCTGTTGCTCATCACGTTGACCATATCGTAAGGCGAATGCCCTCCCCCGTTGTAGCGCTCGTCGATGATCAGGGCCTCCTTCTCCATCAGCGGCTGATACGCCCTGTAAAACTCCCTGAATCCGTCGAAATGCGTGTTGGGCACGTGGATATATCCTATCCTGCCGCCCGACAGCTCATCCGTTATCCTCCTGTTCTCCTCTACCCAATCGATGTAGCGAAGCCTCAGCTCGGACCGTATCGGCCTCACAGTAACCTCCCTCACGCCCCTGGCCGAGGGCTTGGTATTGACCCCTATCACCACCTGGACGCCCGCCTTGTTCTCGAGATAATTGTATGGAGAGACACCACTGTTCACTTCGTAACCGTCGATAGAGATAAGGTACATGCCCTCGGAGACGTTGATGCCCGGTTCGGTAAGCGGAGATCTCGAATCTTCGTGCCAATTCTCTCCCTTGAAAATCTTGGCGATCCTGTAGTAGTCCCCGTCCTCCTCCAGCTCGCAGCCCAGCAGCCCCACCGGAACACGCTCGGTCTCCGGCATGTCTCCTGAAAACACGTACGTGTGGCCGCAGTTGAGCTCGCCGATCAACTCGCCGAGGACATAATCTAGATCGGATCTATGAGCTACGTGAGGAACGAGAACGGCGTAGCGGTCGCGCATTGCTTCCCAATCAACGCCGTGCATGCCCGGATCGTAGAACCAATCCCTCATTATCCGCCAGCCGTCGTAGAATATCTGGTTCCATTCGGTGACGGGATCGATCCTCATCTCCATCCCCCCGAGATCCAGCTTCCCGTCTCCCTTCTCCTGGCCGGGCGATGCCGCCGTGATGCCGTAATCGGAACCACTCCTGTAGATCAGCTTCTCTCCCTCCGCTGCGACCTCGTAGTCATCAACACCCTCAATGACTTTTTTTATCTCTCTCTTGTCGAGTGTGAACCTATTCAGCTCTTCGTTCCCGTTCAGGAACAGGATGCCGCCTTCAACGGCCGCCAACCGCCTGTATTCCCCCGCCTCCATGGGGAGCGCCATCACCCTGTCGTCGAATCCCTCGGCATCTATCGATACTATGCTGACGGCTTTTTCCTCCTTGCCCTTTTTCCCGCCATCGTCCTTCTTGCCGTTTCCGGAGCTGTCGTCGGCCGGTCTCTCCTCGTCGTTGAGGGGGGCCAGCGGGGAAGGCGTCTCCATGGCCAGGGTGCCTATGAACACCTTGCTCTCGAAACGGCGTCCCCTGTAATCGAAATCCCTGCTCGAGACGAAGTATATGTACTTGCCGTCATCGGAGAAGACCGGATACTCATCCTCGGTGAACTCTCCTGTAAGGCGCAGCGTCGATCTGGATCCGCATGAATAGACCCAGATCGATCTCATACGGTTCATGCTGTTCTTCGTATAGACGATCCATTCACCGTCCGGCGAGAAGGAGTAATGGCGGATCGGTCCGAACCGGCTCCTGTCCACCTCCGCTTTCTTGCCACTCTTGACATCCAGCATCCACAGCCGGTTCTTCTTGTCGCTGTATGCGATCCTCTTGCTGTCCGGGGACCAGATCGGGCCCATGATCCAGGAGTCGGAGCCTTCCGTGAGCCGCCTCTGCTCCCCCTTCCCGTCCTGAGGACGTATGGTCACCTCGTACTCGCCGCTTTCTTCGGACAGGTACATTATGTACATGCCGTCGGGGGACCATGCGACACCCATCTCCCTAAGCGCGTCCGTCCGAGTGATATTCCTCGTGATACCATGCTCTGCGGGAACGGTGAAAACATCCCCCCTCGCGCCGAACGCTGCCCTTGCGCCCGAAGGGGAGATAGTGAAACTCTCTATATTATCCTTCACGTTCCTGTAGACCGGCCGTATCATTGGTTTGTCCGAGCCGAGCTTCACGTTGATCTTACTGGTCTCCCCCGTATTCGTGTCATAGTAGTAGAGATAGCCGCCGTTCTCGAAGATCATCCTCTCCCCGCCCCGGCTCGGCCACATCACGTCGAACTCGGCGAAGTCCGTTATCTTCTCCATCTCCTTCGTCCGTATATCGAACTTGAATATGTTGAGTTTTCTCTCACGGTCGGAAGTGAAGTAAACGGCGTCACCTATCCACATGGGGAAGTTGTCCGTCCCCTCGAACGTCGTGATCCTCTCCACCTCGTCCTTTACCAGATCGTATATCCATACATCCTGCGCCCTGCCGGCCCTGTACCTCTTCCACTTGCGGAACTCCCTCGACTTGATATCGTAGGCGAGCTTATCTCCCCCCGGAGAGAACGATGCAGGTCCGCCCTCTGGGATCTGGAGCGCTTCCTCCTTGCCCGGCTTTTGGGGATCTACCAGGAAGTACCTCCCCACCCTTCTTCCGAATGGCGTTCTGTTGCACCTGACCAGGATCCTGGATCCGTCGGGTGTCCAGTCCAGAACCATGTAGTCGTAACCACCGCGCGGAGGCATCCTTCCCACGTCCGGGTAGAACGTCAGCCTTTCGGGCTCTCCCCCCTCGTAAGAAACCCTGTACACCTGTCTAGTTCCTGCATACTCGCCCGAAAAGGCTATCCACCCGCCGTCCGGTGAGATCCTGGGAAAGATCTCTATCCCCTCGGGAAACGACGTGATCCGTCTTGCCTGCCCGCCGTCCACAGTAACGGTCCATATATCCCCGGCGTAGACGAACGCCACCTTGTCGCCCATAATGTGCGGGTACCGGAGCAACCTCGCCTCCGCACCCTCGGCTTCCCCCGCAGTCACGCTCAGCATAACCGACAGGAAGACCGGTAGAGCTATTCCGCTCAGTCGATTCCGCATTCTCCCTCCTCATCGATGAACGATAAGCAACCGGCGGAGTGCCGTATGACGCATCCGCTCGAATTTCAGGATTTGGACAAACAGACAAAGAGGCTAGCAGATCGTCGGGGAGAGGTCTAGAGGCTTTTTCGCCGCAGGCTGCGGCGTATTATGCGATGCGTTCTCTAATCCTTCCTGTGAATTCCTCCTGTCTGCGACGGATATGCACTACTCCGGCTCACTCCGCAGCATGAGGTACAGCAGTACGCCCGACATCACGGACACGGACAGCAGGATCACCCCGGTTCCGTAATCCTCGAGAAAGACCTTTCCCGTGCCTATCAGCGATGCATTGATAAGAACAATCCCGGTGGCGATCTTCACGAACGTTCGGACCGCCGGTACGCCCCGCGCCTCCCTCTCCTGCTCCCCGGCCTCCCTCGATATCCTCCTCCAACCCGGGCCGCCGGGACGGACACGCCTGTAGAAGCTCACGAGGTGATCCCTTTCCACGGGTTTTGTTAACAGCGTCACTATCACCCATGCAGGCACGGAAACAAAAACAGTCAGCGCGGTTGAAAACGGGAATTCGAGGACGGGCGCGCCCCTGAAGCGGGGATCCGTGGAGAGGACCGATATAACGACCGTGCAGATCAGGGCGGCCGCCATGGCTGTGATCTCGGACCACGCGTTCACCCTCCACCAGTACCACCTCGCTATGTACACTGAACCGACCCCTGCGGTTACGGACAGGATGAGCTTCCAGGCGAAGGATATATCCTTGACTGCGAATGACGCCAGTGCTCCGAACACCGCCAGCGCCGCTACGAAGATCCTCGCCGCCGCGACGTATTCCCTCTCGCTCCTCCCCCTCGCTATGAACCTCCTGTACAGATCGTTGACGAGGAGCGAGGATCCCCAGTTCAGGTGGGTGTCGATCGTGGACATGAACGCCGCGAAGAACGAGGCTATGACCAGTCCGAACATGCCAGGAGGCAGAAGGCTCTTCATCATCAGCGGGTAGTAGGTCTCAGGATCGTCCACCGCCCCGAATACGGCCATACCGGCCAATCCAACGGCTATCCAGGGCCATGGGCGCAGGCAGATATGCGCCAGGGAATACCAAAGGTATCCCATGGCCGAGTGCCGTTCATTCCTCGCCGCGAAGAGCCTCTGCGCTATGTACCCCCCGCCGTCCACGGAATAAGACGCCCACCAGACGATCAGTATCAGAACGAGGAACTCGGTGAAGGGATTCATCCCGTCAAGCGGTGCTGCCCGGGGGACTATCCTCATCACCTCGGACACATCGAATCCCTGCAACGCCAGTCGCTCTCTTATACCCGATACACCCCCGAGTCTCACGACGGCGGATACGGCCAGGTAGATCGATCCTCCCATCGCTACAGAGAACTGAAGAAGATCCGTCATCACAACCCCCCATAATCCCGACAGCGCCGTGTACGTGACGGCCACGAGGAAAAGAACGAGGACCGTGAACACCTCTGCATCGAGCCCCATGATGCTATGCGAATCATCCCAGCCCATGACGACGATCACTATCTTGGCCATCGCCTTGATCACCCACGCGATGATCAGCACGTTCTGAAGCAGCCCGAACCACACGGCCCTGTAGCACCTAAGGGCCGCGGCGGGTTTCCCGTCGTAGCGCATCTCTATGAGCTCTGCATCCGTGGTTATTCCTGCCCTTCTCCATAGCTTCGCGAAGAGGAATACGGCGACTATCCCGCCGATCCCCCACTGCCACCACATCCAGTTCTCGAAGATCCCCCCCCGCGCCACCAGACCCGATACGACCAGCGGTGTGTCGGCGGCGAACGTCGTTGCAACCATGGATGTCCCGATTATCCACCAGGGAAGCGATCTCCCGGCAACGAAGAACTGCTCGGTGTTTCTCGAAGCCCTCCTGGACAGGTATAGGCCTATCCCGAATACAACGACGAGATAAACAACGAGCACGGCAATATCGGCAGGTTCAAGTGGCATGACTACGCCGTTTCCTCCGCCGCCTTGCTCTCACCCGCCACGCGGTTGTATAAGAACAGGGCTATCAACGAGGCTATGCCTATGCCCGCGAACGTGAACCACATCTTCTGCGGATCGCGGGCCCCGGTCTCAGGAACGTACCGCGCGAGAAGGAAACCCGAGAGGGGACCTCCCGCCGCGTTGGCTATGAAGCTTCTCATGTAGGCATACCCGAGGTACAGCCCCACCCTGCCCTTAGGTGCGAGGCCGGAAACGTATTCTAGGAAGCGTGGCGCGAACGTCATCTCACCCAGCGCAAACAGCGCTATGGAGAAACAGACGCCCCAGAGTGTCGGAAATATACCAAGGCATATCATGGCCACGGTCGATATCCCTACACCCAGCGCCATGGCCGTTATCGATTTCATCTTTCGCACGGCCCAGGCTACGGGCATCTGGAGAAGGATGATCATACCAGGATTGATAGCCACGATATATGCCATCGGGGCCCTCTCCGATATGTGGCGGAGGATATAAAGCGGAACGGACAGGTAGAGCTGCCAGAACATCAGATCGAACCCTGCGAAGATCAGGATGAATGTTATGAACTTGAAATCGCCCAGCACCTTGACCATGTTGGAAAATGTTTCCTTGACCGAAAGGGCCGGTTCTCCCGTACGGTCGGGCTCCCGGTATATGGTTGCGACGAGAAGAAGCGCAACCAGCGCCATGAGAGCTGAGAAGAAACAGATCACCTGCATCCCAAGCCCCTGCCACTTTAGCATCTCGACGAATGCCTCCGGTGCCATCGGCGGGGACTGTTCGGCCGCCCGCCCGATAATCTCCCCCGTGACCTCGAAAGGGGGCACATTGGCCACGACCCATTCCTTGAGCGCGGAGTAGTTCGACCTCGACAGCCATTTTCCAAGATCCTGTCTGAGCATCTTGGCCACGATCTTCCCGGTGAATCCCCCGATGTTGACGACCATGTAGAAGATCGAGAATCCTATCTTGGAGAATCCCTCCGGAGATGTCTTCTTGACCGTGCCGGAGATGACAGGTTTGACAAACGCCCCTCCCATGGCGATCAGGATGAGACCCAGTATTACGGTCGCCTTGGACGGGAAGGCCCCCATCACTGTGTATCCTGCGGCAAGCACTGAAAAGGCTATGAAAAGCCCGTTCCGGAATCCGATCTTGTCCGAGATCGCCCCGGCCGGAATGGGAAGCAGATACAGCGATGAGATAAAGAATCCTATGATGGAGATCGAAAGCTCGGTACTGAACCCGATCCTCCTCACGAGGTAGACCGACACGATCACGTTCATCCCGTAGTATGCGAGACGCTCGAATAGCTCTATGGTGTTCGCCGCCCAGAAAGTGCGCGGAAACCTTCCGAGATTCATGACAACCTGCCTTTGTCGAAACACACATGCGGTAAACGACGGTTTATCCTGTTAACGTTCGAATTCTGAATTTAAGCAGATATTTAATTCGCGGACAAGAAGATACTACCCCGGCTAATGGACGGGACGCACATACGCCTTCTTATGCTGTCCCGCTGTGCTATCCGGGCCGTCATTCATGCTTCATGGCCGCCTGCGGAAGGATCTCGACGGCCCCCGAGGCCAGGTCGTAGTAGGCTGCGACGACCAACAGCCTTCCCTCCTCGACGAGTCCCGATAGTAACGGCCCCGTCTCTCGCAGATGTTCGGCGGTCATCCGGACATGTATCTTCTCGGCATTCTCCGCAAGGTCACCGGGCATTCCCCTCGCCCTCTCGACGGCGGGGCCTATAGCAGCGAGTATGCCGGGGATACACCCCTCCCGGCCGTCCTCTGTCATGGCGGCATTCACGGCCCCGCACCTCGAATGCCCAAGCACCAGGAGCAGCTGCACCTCGAGATGTCCGGCCGCATACTCGATGCTTCCCGTAACCGTATCGTCCACTATATTGCCGGCAACCCTCACAACGAATATGTCACCCAGCCCCTGGTCGAATATGATCTCGGGCGGTATGCGCGAATCGGAACAGCCGAGAACGATCGCGAACGGATGCTGGCCGCTCACCAGGCTTTCGCGCCGGTCCGCCGCCTGCCCCGGGTGGGTCATCTTCGACCGAGCGTACCTCCGGTTCCCCGACATCAATCTCTCCAGCGCCTCCTCACCTCTACCCATCCGTTTTCGAGGTTCGTTCATCTGCAGATCCCCCCTATTCCATATGCATGTTGACCGCTACCAAAACTGCATTCCAGGACCGATCACTATATCTTGATGATCACCCTTCTTCTATAAAGCAGATAAGACATTAACCAGAAGAAAGCGACATGAGCAAGCGCGAAGAGTAATGATCCGTTCATGGGGCCGGCGGCGGCGAAGACCTTGACGAACAGCCACCGGTATGCGGTCAGAGTGCCGTCGTCCGGGGCGCCGATCTCGATTCGGTTCAATATCCTTACCCACAGGCTCGATAAGATGAATATGAAGAGCGGATTCATCCCGAAAATGGCAAAGGGCTCAGACCAGCTTCGTATCCTCCACGAGTCTATCAGAAGGACGAGAGCGGCCAGAGCGATCAGCGCCCAGCCGCCCGAGAACAGCACGTAGGAACCTGTCCAGAGGTACTTGTTGATCGGGGATAAGGTGTTCCAGGCCGTACCCGCTCCGGCGCATGCGATCCCCAGGAGAAAGAGCCATGCGGCCTGCCTCCGCGGATCGTTCCCCGCCCCCATCACGCCGGCGGCCGCCAATCCGAGGATCGAGGTGACGGCGGCTGGCACCGTGCTTAGAATCCCCTCCGGATCGAACGGTATCCCCTTTCCTGCCCATAGATGCCCCGCTCCCATCAAAGCGATATCCACACGCCGGACTATGTTGCCCTCCAGTGAGTACGGATCCCCGCTCCCTGCCCTCCAGAGGAGCAGCCAGTAAGCAGCAAGGGCGATGGCGGATACGGCCAGAGCTCCACGCAGGCCGACCAGAAGGAACAGAACCGAAGTTAG
>Ga0180431_10000446_pt1 | contig 60010 bp, 69 predicted proteins | sample SS_ome_11_FD_132459 | JGI IMG/M metagenome (GOLD analysis project Ga0180431, IMG submission 132459) | Hypersaline lake sediment archaeal communities from the Salton Sea, California, USA - SS_1_MS_1 metaG | ecosystem: Environmental > Aquatic > Non-marine Saline and Alkaline > Hypersaline >... | reverse complement strand
TATTGTTTTTCACGCATTATCATATTGCAGAAAAACAAACGAGTTAATGGTTAAAAATGGATACACGCAATCAACCCTTCGCGGTACATCCTGTGTTTATTGGGTAAAAGATGCGCCGAAAGATAAATAAGGAATGCGCGAAGGAAGATGATGGATATGATAAGTTTTCAAAAGTATTGGATGAAATTGAAAAAAAAGGATGTATGTCGTGGTATGGGGATGTCGAGAATGAAAAAGGAAAAGCTCAATAAGGAGAAAAAAATATGACAGAAGAACAATTCCAAAAACTCATAGAGAAGCTTGAAGAAATCCGCTGTGCTATTGCCGAGAAAGAAAAAGGGGCCCCCGACTCAGGCCAATACCTATAACCAACAAGGAGGCTCATGAACCGTACCCTCAACACCCTCGGCCTGATATTCTTCTTCTGCTGCTTTCTCTTCTGCCTGTTCCGTGTGGGGTGCACGCCGCCGGTAGGGAAGATGCACACGGGTAAAAAAGTAGAGGAGGTGTTTAGGTGAAATTCGCAGACTATGTGGCAAAAGAAATGGTGCCAGAAGGAACGTTCCTCTTAGGGTATATGGGGTCGACCTCGCATGGCACACACACGCCGAAGAATAACCCAGATTCCATTGATGACATTGACATGATGGGGGTGGCATTCGGGCCGCAATCCTGTTATGTGGGGCTCCAGCGCTTTGAACAAAAGGTTTATAAGCAGGACGAATGGGATATTGTGACCTACGAGCTTCGGAAATACGTGCGGTTACTCCTTAAGCAAAACCCTAACGTGCTGGGGCTCTTGTGGCTCAACCCAAATCATTACATCCATGTGTCTGAGCCTGGAAAAATTCTGCTCGCAAACCGCGACATGTTTGTTTCAAAGCAAGCCTACCATTCATTCATCGGTTACGCACACGGGCAACTGCATCGCATGGCCCATTATTCCTTTAACGGGTACATGGGCGCAAAACGCAAAGAACTGGTCGAGCGTTACGGTTATGATGTAAAAAACGCCTCACACCTTGTCAGGTTACTGCGTATGGGCATCGAATATCTGGGTGACGGCGAACTCCAGGTTTACCGTAAAGATGCTGATGAGCTAAGGGAGATTAAGGCGGGCAAGTGGACGTTGGGACAGGTGAAGAAAGAGGCTGACCGACTATTTCATCTTGCGCAGGAAGCCTACGTGAAATCACCACTGCCAGCGCACCCGGACGCAAAGAAGGCGCAGAAAATCCTTGAGGAGATGATACTAAAATGGTTGCGTGTTGCATCTATCAAGTCAATAAATTGGAGAGAATAGGTGAACACGTACCACACGACCAAGATACTCGAAACGCTATTCAAATACCTCATCCAACAGGGAGTAAAGTTTGAAGATTTCGTTAAAGAAGCTAAAAGGGTCTGGGATAAGGTTAAATCGGAACATAAAACAAATGGCACGTAGATATCATTCACCTTTCAGTAGTTTTGTACCAGAAGCAGCAATTCAAATGCAGCTTATTCAATGGGCTTTTCATAATGAGCAAAACTATCCATGTCTTAAAATGCTTTTTCATTCACCAAATGGTGAAGAACGAAAGCCCCAGGTCAATAGGCTGGGAATACGCTTTTCCGCAGTGGCTCAGAAACTTAAGAGAATGGGAGTAAAACCGGGTGTGCCAGATCTACTATTACCCTATCCCAAAGGAGCTTATCTGGGCCTTGCACTTGAATTAAAATCCGAAAAAGGCAGATTGCAGCAAAGCCAAAAAGAATGGTTGGATAATCTACAAAAAGTGGGTTGGGCATGTAGGGTTTGTTATAGTTTTGATGAAGCCAAAAAAGTATTATCAGAATATTGTGGATTGGCAGAAAGAACAATAATATGACTTTTATCCAAACCTCACTGTTCGATGTGGATATTGCCGCCAGCAGGAAGCAGGACCCAGACTCAAGCCATATCGCAGAGCAGGAAGCCAAGTCCTCTATCAAAAGACAGCGAGAAGAGGTCTATGAGATGGTGAGAAAGCACCCTTGGGCAACCGCTAAAGAACTTGCTTGGCATTTCGATGTTGACAGATATATGGTTTCCAGAAGGTTGCCGGAACTAGAAAAATTGGAATTGGTTAAAAGGCTGAGAGAACCGCCCAGTGCAGAAGACCCCAAGGGTAAGCCTGTTCTCAGGGTATGCAAGGCAGGCGGGAAGCCTAGCTGTGTGTGGAGTGTAGTTGAAAATATACCATAGCACGAATTGACATCCTCCCACCGCTAAAGCAGTGGGATTCCAAGGGCTAATTATGCGAAGCACAACTAACAATTTGGTGGTTGTCAAGAACTTTTTGCGAAAGGAATGGCGATTCCTCCCATGGCTGAAGCCACGGGTTTCCTCGCCGAATTTATCATGATCACAGCCATCAACAGCTTTCTCGATCTGATGTTTGCCGTATATTTATGGCTTTGCTACCGAATAACAGCATATCCTTCACTTGTCCTGGTTGCTTTGTGCATGTTTGCAATTTGCACCTTTGCTCTACTATTTTTATTGTGGTTGTGGAATTTTCGGAGAATAAGATCATGAATTGGAAAATTTTTGTGGCCCTATTCTTTCTCAATTGTTCCCACGTCTATTTCATTCCAGCGGATATAGCCAAAAACATGCCACCTGATGAGTTTTTTGAGAATGCAGAATTCCATGATTCATGCTATGTTGCAGATACGGTTGTCACTGAAGATGGACGAAAAGATATAAAGGTGATTTGCCCGAAATAAAGGAGGAAGGATATTGGAGGTGGATTTGATGGACGCTCAGATTTTCTACAAAAAGGGATACAAATATCAACTGGCACAGGATTATGAGGCAAAGACCAATGTTGTGCCAAAAAATGAAACCATCACCACAGAGTACATCACGTTGCTTCCAGACGGGACGCTTAGGATCAAAAAAGGATACGCATGGGATGGTCCATCTGGCCCGACGATCGATACCAAAAGCTTCATGCGCGGGAGCCTGGAACACGACGCATTTTACCAACTTCTTCGGATGAAGAAGCTCAGCGAGGATTGGTTCAAGACAATCAACCAGCGTCTACGGGATGTCTGCCGCGAAGATGGCATGAGCAGATTCCGGGCGTGGTATGTATGGCGAGGGGTAAGCAAATTCACCAAGTTTGCAACCAAACCCAAGAACGCCAAAAAGGTGATCGTGGCACCATAGACCAAAAGGGTGGTTACGCTGCCCCCTATTTCCGCTTAGGCAACCGAGCCACCAGCCATTCTACAACTCGCAGCACAACGCGCTCTACGACTTCCCATATCAAAGACTTCTTGGGCATCGGCTTACTCTCCTCCTTGGGAACCAGGGTTTTCCTTAATGAAGTAATAAAAGCTATCCTCTCCAGTTTCTCGCCTGGACACGGAAACTCCTGGCTTAGTGGGGTGTGAAATTCAACCGCTAAATTCTTCCCATACTTCTTGCATTCAGAATAATACAATGCCTTGGAGGATTCGAGTTGAAAACCAGTTGGGGACTCTTTGTTAAAATCTCCAGTCAAACACACGCCTATACTGTCCTTGTTTCTGCCTTTTGCATGAGCCCCAATCATTTCCAGCGGCCTGCCGGTCTCTATAACACCATCGGCCCTGATTACAAAATGATAGCCAATATCTTCCCAGCCCTTTCCTTTTGGAGGCTTATCGGTATGCCATTTCTTTATAGTCTCTATCGGAACATCAGGGGACTTGCTGTGATGAAAAATGATTCTGTTTGTATTTTTTCGTTTATCCATTATGTACTCGCATATTTTAAAAGACCTAATATTACAAAGCCTATGGTTATCATGCCATAGACAATCCACCCACGAGGCCCTTTATATATAGGACACTCGCGGCTTTCGAGCTTACGAACCCTGCTTTCATGATCTCCAAATTTTTCACTGCCCGTCTTTAACCTCTGTTCAGTAGTAGCCTGAAACCTTAACAGCTCCTTCACGTCAGCATGTATCTCCTTGAGGATATTTATTTCATTACCGTTCATGAGCCACCACCTTTTACCATGTAATCATATTCTGCATTAAACCTCTTAACAAATCCATTTATTTCCTTATCAAGATAATCAACTGTTTTAGCATCGCCTAAACTATCAAATTTCTCCCTTTGTTCGCGTAAATCATAAAACCTTTTCAATTTCTGATTAATGCGTAGAATTTTTCTACCTGTTTTGGGGTTGTTCACTTTTTCGGTAAATAGCAATATCGGCTTGTTTTTACTATAATATTCATATGCACGTGGTATATCGGTCTGTTTTAAATGCTCATACTGCGCACGCTTCATTTCAATCTTGTCCAACCTCTTCCACATCTCCTGAGTGTCTTGGTACGTATCAACTTTTCCATAGAACCTACGCACAAACGGAATCTTGTTTGATTGAATACGTGAAGCCTTACCCGTACCGAGTTTGGCACCAATGTCTATCAACTGCCCAAATGTGCGGCCCATGCCGCCAGTAGCATATTTAAACACGTAATCCATTTGATCGGGGCTTAAATTTGCAATATCTTCAAAAGGCGTGCCAGCCAACGCAGGCTCATATTTGCCACCGCCAAGCATAGTCGTTATGCTCTGTGCTATTTTTTTGCTTAATTCGCTTGTGCGCTTGAACGCCAAAAAACTCTGAGCCATTTCAGGACCATACTTCTGCTCTTTTTTGATGGGAGCGCCAAAGAAATTTTTATTGATTGACAAATCCACCAACCACCTGGCTTGCGATGGTGTAAACGTTTGTATTGCTGTAGGGGCCACACCCAAGGGGTTGAAAGCGTCTCCAAAGGCACCTGCCACCATCATCGCGCCTTCAAGCGGCTTTTTCTGTTTAATAGCCACATCAGCGGCTTGTCCAGCGGCATAGAATATATTGTAACCATAAGGCACCGGAACCCTTACATAAGCGCCTTTGCTTCCGGGCCACATAATCACGATATTGTTTTGCTTTATCCAGTTAGGAATTTTATCATAATAATCTTCGTCATCGTCATCCTTGCCGCCAGCCCAGCGGTTGTATTGAGCCAAAGAAAAAGAACCTAATGCAATCCCGCCAACAATTTTTTGAACGCGCGGATTACCCAAAGCCTTAAATATTCTTGCAGTACCCTGTATGCTGGCATTGGCAAATAAATACAATCCATTTACCAATCCCCCCATCTCCCCCTTACGATTAAAATTTACCGTAACATTTTTAGCTACGCTCGCGGCTTTGGACTTGCTCAAACCCTGTTCTCGCATGGTTATATAGGTTGCTAAGCGCGTTGCGTTTTCAACCGCTGCATTTAAATCATTCACGGTGCCCATAACCGCCCTATAGGTTTTGATAGCAACAGCCTTCTTGCCACCCTTTAAAACGCTGACTTCCCTCATTAAATCTTTCTGGATCGTTTCAACGTTCTTCATTGCAAAAAAACCGACCTTACCACCAGCATTCACAAATTCATTATACCACTTCGCATATTCGGTATCGGTTTTGCCGTGCATTGCCTGCCACGTACCCCGCATTGCCGGGAAAATCTTCTTCCCTATATCTTTAGCAGTGCTTGCCGAATATTCACCACCCATATTCACCATCGCAGTTTGTAAATCACGTGTGAAATTTGCCAGCATGAATTCCGGCACCAATGAAGTATTAACCATTGCCAGCCATCGATTTGCCGTGGCCAGAGTATGAAGCAATTTACCGCTTTTATCAGCGTCTAAATTAAGCATGGCCTTTGCAAGCGCCGGGTCCTTGATTAGTATTACACTCTCTTCACCATTCACTTTAACGCGCATGGGATGACCGTGTTTTTGAATGTCCTCTAAAGTAAAAGGCGCGGCAGTTTCATAGGTTTCAACTTCACCTGTAGATTTATTCAAACGTCGCTTGGTAATGGGCTTGTCTACGGTCCAAAGGTTTTCATCAGGATTATTCTTCACGAAATTAAGAAAAGCCTGAGCAACTTTATTGCGATTAGAGTCCACAATCGCAAGATTTGCCTGAGCAAGAGTGTTGGCAAGCAAATTATGTGCCTTGGTTCTGCGACCCAAAGCAGCGGTTATTTGCTTGCCTCTTATATCAAATCCACGACCCTTCTGTCTAGCGGCAACTTTATCCGTCTCGGGTTCGCCTATCCCACGCAAAGGCACATAATATTTCCACTTCTTGAACCCCTTAACCTGGTCTTTACTTAACAATCCGGCTTCCAGCTTCTTAGAGAGTGCGCGGTCGTTCATGTCATATACATGCTGTGCCAAGTTTTCAAGGGTTTTTGTGAGTTTTAAATTGTCGAATTCCTTAAGAATGGCATCAGCATCAGCGTCCGTCATGCCCGAACCCGCATCATTTTTGGGATCACGCTCCCTAATAGTTTCATTGCGTTCACGCGCGTGTTTGGCGTATAAGTATGACTCAAATTCATCAAGAGTCAAACCCGAAGCCTGGAGCTTTTTTTCCAATGGCTTAATGTGGTCACTCATCAAAGCATCTAAAGCGGCCTCTGCCTTGCTGTGCATTATCTCCTGCTGTAAATAGGCGTTCTCTTTCTCGCTTAGTTTATCACCTGTTTTTGCCGTTTGCAGAACCTTGAGACGGTAAAACCTGTCCTGAATCATGCGCACCATGCGGTCAAATGTCTTTTCCGTAACCTTACCCTGTTCATCAAATATGCGCTTCTCCGCCTTCTGTTGTGGTGTAAGCTTTGGAATAGGCGCGGTCTTGGGCTGATCCTTTGCATGCTCCACCTCCAAAGATGTATAGCCCTTGGGAGGCTTCTTGGCGAACCTCTGGACTTCCTTAGCCCCCTTCGACACCTTGGCTATCCTTTCCTTGCCCATCTCCCTAACAAGGCCACGCAAAACCTTATCCATGTTGGGGGATCTGGCTTCCCCTTTCAATTTTGCCTGAATCTCGGCATAGAATTCTTTAACTATCCGCACAAGGTTCTTTACAATACCCTGTTCGCGTTTACTGAGCTGGTCGAGGTTGCCCATTTGTCCAAGGCGTGCCAAAGCCCACTCCTCCAAAAAGGCATCTTCGGAAACATTCCTGTATGTTTCCCGTAATTTCTTAACAAAATCAGTGTCTTTATCAATTTTATACAGGGTGTCAAGCTGTTTCCCAAGCTTTGGCCGGGATCGAATAACGCGGGCTAATCCAAAATGGCCTATTTCGTGCGATATTGCCCAAGCCAAATCTTCCTGAGACACGCGCGGGCTTATGGTAATTGTAACATCCCCAGTAGGGCTTTCGTCAATATGAGCCAAGGCACCCTCTTGCTCAAGATTGCCAGTCCTCATGGGCTTGCCCTGCTTGTTGCGAATGACGTGGTATTCAGATACCCGCACATCCCGAATTTTGCCCCTGGCTTTCTTATGAACAGCCTTTATTTGACGGCTAAACTCCTCTTTTACAGCTTCTTTTGTGATAGGGGTCTGTTTAAGCGCTTCAGAAGGCTTTGCAGCAGGAGCTGGGGGCTTGGGTTCAACTTTAGGGGGTTTGGCCTTTGTAGGGGCCTCTACGGCCTTTTCAGAGGGTTTGGGCGGCTCTTTGGCAAAAGGAACTTCATCTTCTGAAATGGGCTTTTTAGGCTTCTTTTCAATCTCAGTCTCTTTTTGTGGTTTTTCAATCCGTTCTACGGGATCTGTCCAAACCTCATCATCAAGCTCAATCTTGTAAGAAGGGGCATTGTCTGGCCGTACTTCAATTTTCGTCCCAGATCGATATATGGTATGCTCAACACCCCCTACAGTGAATTTGCGATTGCGGAATTTGGTAAAAAGTTCCTCGGCTTTTACGCGCTCAGTATTTGCTTCATCGGCAAATCTTCCTTCTTGGAACATTTGCTTTGAAACTGAGGCCGTTTCTCTCTGTGTGAGACTTAAGCCTTTGCGGGTGGGCTTTTTTCCGGATACTCTTTGAGGTGTTCCTGGGCGGCCTTCTGTAGCCTCGGGTCCGAACTGTCCTTCGCCAAGTGCTCTATTAATTGCCTCGGGGTCGAATTTACCGACAGCCCTAGCCTTTCTAATGATGCTTCGAACGACATTATTTAGCTCCCTACCTCTTAATCTATATTTTTTTCCGGCAATGTCAAGTTTTCGGGCCTTCATGAAACCTTCCCACTTGTCAGCCTCACGATCCATTTCCCCGTATTTACCGGGCTGCCCCTCTACAACTGCGTATGTAATATCCAAAGCACCATAATTCTTGATATTGTATTTTTGATGCGTTAATCCACCTATTCCTTCCCTGTCCCTGGCTTCTACGCCCTTGTCCTGTGCACGCTCCATTAATGCATTCACATCTTCAACGCTCATGTTTGGGATAGCAAACTTAACTTCATCAGCCTTACCACCCTTAAATACAATACCTCCGGCATCCACTATATCTTTTATGACATTCTGCCCTATTATTTTTCTCATAGCCACATCAGCCTCACCATGACTCCCATAGTGGGTATTTGCAGTATTCATTCCCTCAATATCAATGCGGCCATAAGTATACGGGATATTGGCCTCATCCAATTTCTTTAGGCTCTTTTGGCCTTCCTTGTTGCTATATGCCATAGCCCCTGGTTCATTAAATAAATCATCAACAACGTTTTCCTTCTTTTCCTGCAATAATCTTCTTTCACGGTCTGTCTCAGCTACTTGCATTTCAGCATCAATAGCCTTCACGGGATCAACAATTTCAGGAGGCACGGAAGGCTCAACCTTTTCTTCTACCTTCTCAACCCCTTCATCAATAACAGGCCCCTCTTCACCTTTATAGACATCCTCAACCTTCTCCAATTCCCCTGCCGTGGGTTCCTTCAAAACATCTTCGAGAGCGGCTTTGCCAAAAGCTTCAGGCTCTTCCGGGGTTATTTTGGGCTTAACCCCTTCTTCAGTTTTCCCCTGCTCTTCCTTTTGTATCTGTTTTGTCATATATGGAGTTGCAGCAGCTTGCGTCAAAGTTTTTGGGCCAAGCATTACCGTCATCGTCGGCAACACATCCTTCATTTCCTGTACACCCTGTTTTAGCACGTTTTTTGCCGAGTCTTTAACGTCTTTAGTGCCTTTTGTGCCCTCAATATAATCCGCAATCTCAACACCTGTTTCCGTGATTACCTTTTGCAACCCTTCTTGTAATGTCTGTTCTGCAACATCAATTCCGCGTTCTTTTGCAAGACGTAAAGCATTTCTAATAAGACTTTTTGTAAACAAATTCTTGAGATTCTTAAAACCTGGAACGGCACGCAAAAATTGGGCTTGCTCTATAAGTGCATATGGTACGCCAGCAGCTTCTCCTATCAAACGAGCTGTCTTTGCGTCCACACCTTTTTCTGTCAATTCCGAAAAAACTTCTGCGGCACCTTGTCTTCTCCAATAATTTGTTTGGCCAAAGCCTTGCCCAAGAGCATAGCCCGTGGCAGCAGCAACCGGAACCGTGACAACTTCCTCCGGGGTGACTATCTGTGGCCCAGCTTGACCGGCAACTAAAGCGGCAGTTGCCCCAGCACCCGCACCACCCATTCCGTACTTCTGACCCTCATAAATACCCTTGAGCAACATCGGAGTCATTCTTGCAAAACCAGTCAAGCCTTTTGTGAGAAAATTGTTGGCTTCTACAGGGTCTTCCCTTTCAAGCTTTTCAAGTTTCCTTTTAAACGCAAGAGCTTCACCCTTTGGCCTCGACCCCTCCATTTCTTGGGCGTACATTTCATTTACAATACGGTCCTTTTCGCCACGACTAAAGGCCTTCTTCAACTCACTTAAAATGTTTGAGGTTTCTTCCTCTGGGGTAGGTACAGGCTGGCTTATCTCATCAAATAAGTTATCATAATCAGCAGTTTCAGCAGGTAATTCCGCTACGCCCTTGGCCTTCAATCTCTCCCGGGCCACTGCCTCGGTTATTGTTTTAGCCGTCACAGCTTCCTGTGAAGCCTGATAGTAATCACCACCAATAGGCTGAGAGCGTATTAAGGAAGAAGGCTCACCGGCCTTGGTTTTGCGAATCTCATCAAAAACGGTAGCGGTGGGCTGAGATATTTCTGCAAACAATTCATCATAATTAGCCAAGTATCTTCCCTTCCTTTTTCCATTGGTCGATGATAATATTAATCTGCTTATCAAGTGGTGTTACGGTTGTATCTGCTGGAATTTTCTGGCCCGAGATAGTGTATTCCGGAGCAGGAGAAGCCGGAGTCTCGGTTTTTGATTGTGGTCTTTGCCCTATAAATCCAGAAGCTATTCCCTGTATAATACCCTTGGCCGCATTTTTAAATGTTCCGTCTTCGGTTTTCTCTTTTTGGGTTTGAATAGGTTGAGAAGCACGTGGAGGTGCCACATATTCCTTGTCTGCCTTCTGTATGGCCTGAACAATACCCAGAGGGTTCTTCTTATCAGCAACCAAATCCGAAGCCATTTTAAGCTTACCCACACGATCCCATGCCTTATAGTATTTATCAGGATCAGTGCGCTTTACATAATCATCTGGTATTTCAGCTTCAGCCTTTTTTATCATTTCCCCAAGCTTGATAAAATCAGCGCGTTGGGTTTTGGCCATTTCCTTGGGGTCCATGGCACTGCTTTCCTGCCGTGCCCTTTGCCTCGAAAGTTCCAATTCGCTTTCGCTTCTAAACCTATCCTGCATTGCACGTCGCACGGCCTGATTATTTGCAAGGTCCGGAGGCAACAACTGAGCCGCTTCCTCAAAACTTTTGGGCGGCTTTTTGGCCTGTTGCCACAAATCAATCGCACTCTGAACAGCTCCCTCAGTTCTATACTTTTTAAGGTTTGGGTCAAGCGTATCCTTCTCAACATTAAATGTATAATAATCACTCAAATACTCAGGCCCGGTCTTGCGTACCTGAGTCCGATCTGTCTCGTCAAGCTGTCGTTCCCATTGATAGCGCTTCCCAAACTCATTCACGGCGGCAGCCATATTTTCTAAATCAGCCTTAGACAAATTATCAAAATTGTATTTTTGGAAATATTTTATATCTTCAGGGCTTTTACCCATCATTTGCGCAACATCATTTCTGAGTTTGCTAGCAAACTTTTTCCTAGATTCCGCTGTATTCTGGATATTGAAATAATTCTCAAAAGACTGGGCTGCAACCCCACCAATCTTTTCAACTGTTTGGGCCATAGCCTGAATAGGTGCTCCCACATCCGGTGTTCTTAAAGCTGGTATAGGCATTACGCTGCCCTCCTTAATCCCTGAACTTCTTGCAGACGAAGCCTGAAAGCAGGATTCTCACCAAAATAGGTTTTGATGTTATTGGCAAGATTCATCATCTTATCATATTTTAATGCCGCATCTTGTCTTTTCTGTTCATCAGTATACTTCTTCTCAAGAAATGCTTGCTGACGTTTGCCCATTTTTATGTCGGCTTTCTGGGCAGCTTCAGATAAAGCCAACTGTTCTCGCTGTAGTCCCATGGTCTCACCAAACTGTTCCTGTTGTATACCTCGTTCTATCGCTGCCTGCCTAAGAAGCTGTTGATTTGTTTCGCGTTGTGCCTCAAGTTGTTTATTCGCCGCAAAGTATTGCATAAGACCAGAAATTAGAGAAGTCCCACCTTGGATTCCTCCAGAAATAAGAGCTGCTGCCACTGCTGGAACCATAATTAATCTCCTTTATCTTTGATATCCTGCCCAGACATAATCGCCGCCTTCTAATGGTTCATAAAAATACCTAGTCTTGGCACCTTTAAGATCATTCTCAATTTCTTCTTTGCTATATCCTTTCGCTTCCATCGCAGCTCTAATCCCTGCCTGTACTTCGGGGCTGTCACCCCTTACGAGTTTATATGTTCCAGCCTTAATAGGAGCACCTGAAGTTGTTTCTCCTTCCCATTCTCTTTGTACATCAGCATTAAATGTAACATAATCCCCAGGCTTCAATGCTTGCCATTTCCCATCATCACCTACAATAGAAGGTGGTTTCATACCAACTTGAGTACCCGAATATTCCGTAGCCCTTGCTTTGGCCACAACATCAAACATATCCGGGTTCGCATCACGTCCATCTTCCATGATCTTGTCCGCCTGTATGCTTTCGGGATCATCTTCAAGCTGCTTCACGCGCTTTTCGTAAACTTTATCATAAAGAGTGGGATCGGCATCACGGCCCCGGGCAAGAACGGTGTCAGCAGAAGTGCTCCAAACATCTTCGGTAGCCTGAGCGTTTACCACATCCCAATAATCAGGATGTGTCTCGCCCTCGGCTATAATATCTTTGGCCTCCTTGCCAAAGGCATCGTCAATATCGGCATCAAACGACAATGGCTCAACTTCAGACCATATGCCGCGCTCATCCTTTTTCCATTCTCTCTCGCCTATGGAAACGCGCTCACCGTTTTCTTTGCCAATAAACCGTGCATCAGACTCGTAATTGGGGCTATCCAAATACTCGGATTCAAGCATGGCCTTGCCATCAGCGGTTCTTATCCAGTATTCGTTGCCAATTTTCTTGGGTACGTAATCATCTGTAAACGTATTAACCGTTATCTGTGTGCCATTTGCAGCAGTTGCAATTATATCCTCACCTTCAGCAGTCGTTCCGGCTTCGGTTGTGCCGCTATCCCAAAGCTTTTCCAGCATGTCATAGTCAATCTCTCCATCAGCGCCAATGCCGCCAGTCATATCCAACTTTGTTAGAAAAGCAAGAGCTGCCGCTCTTCCGGTTTTGCCTCCCCATTCAAAACTATCCAATGTCCAGCCCTCGGGCGTGTCCGCAGTCCTAAAAATATTCGAAAGCTGATCATCATTCATCGTGCCATAAAGTTGCCATTCCCTACTCGACGCAGTGGCAACATCATCATAAAACTCACGCGCCCAACTGTCATAATCTGCATCAGATATGCCCTGAGATTCTGCAATAGATTTTAGGATATTCTGTGTGCTCGGGTCGTCAAACCCAATGTTCGAACCGATGTTGGCAGTTAAATTAGCAAGCCCAGTGTTGTAGGTTTGATTATTTTGCTCATCCTGGAGTTTTGATACGTCCACATTAATGCCAAAATTCTTACTCAATTGGTCTGCATATCCCTGAATGTCACCTGATTGCAACATTATGCTGGCTTTTTCCAAACCCTTGTCCCATTTATAAGAGCCCAAATCCTGAGCCATACCAAAGGTTTCACCTATTGCGGCCCTAATACTGTCCATGGCCTTTCCTGCCATATCCGCCGCCAATTCGCTTTGGGCTATGCCCGCATCTCTCAAAGCCTGAGCCATGGCCACACGCTTTTGACCTTCAGTTAAATTCGGGTTTTGAGCAATCTGCATAGCCGTCAATGTCATGTTTGTCTGTAGTCTTGGATCTAATTGCCCAAAGGCAATATTGGCTATCTTCTTATAAACAGGGCTTTCGGGGTCTGTAAACTCCTCCATTTTCGCAGTCATACGCTCCATGCGATCAGTATCTTCCACATCAACCTCAGCCCCAGTCGTGGTGTCGGCAGTAGTCGTAGTAGATGTTTGTATCGGGGTTTTATCTGCCATCATAGCCTCTTTTGCCGCTATCTCGGCAGGTGTGCGGGCTATGGGCTGGAAGGCACTTAATGGCTTGTCCGCCATCATGGCTTCTTTGGCCGCTATCTCGGCATCTGTGCGAGCTATGGGCTGAAAGGCAGGTGCTCTATCCGCCATCATAGCCCCCTTGGCAGCTATCTCGGCATCTGTGCGGGCTATGGGCTGAAAGGCAGGTGCTCTATCCGCCATCATGGCTCCTTTGGCCGCTATCTCGGCAGGTGTGCGGGCTACGGTATTGGCTTTTATATCAGCACTTGCCTGTCTGTTAGCCTCTGTTTCTTTGGATAATTTGTCCGGACTAAAATTAAAGCTGTTTTGAATTGGCTCTGTCCGCAACGGCTTTTCCGTATCTCCAGAGCTGAATTTAAATGTCCCCCCATACTGAAATCCCGGCATTTTATTCTTTTTCTCTATCTCAATAAGTTCCTTTTGGGGGACAACCTTAAAGCTGCCATTTGGCTTAGATATCAATCCCTCACCTTCATGCAGCATGCGCTTACCTTTTTGCGTAGACACCATCATAACGGGCTTATTTGGTTGCACCCTATTATCATCTCCTGTTCCCGTATATGCAATGGGCTGCATGCCACCATTAATTCTTAACCCCAAACCCATCTGCTGCTTGTATCTTTTAGCCCATGATGGTTGATTCATAATATCCTACTCCTGTAATTCAGACGGATGTAATTTATCGTAAAGGTCCTGATATGTTGGCATCTCAAGCGAGTCTGCCACGATATCAGGATCGCTATTTGCAAGGGCGCGAATCTGGGTACAGAGTTTGCCATACTGTGCCTCGGTCAGTTCGTGCACGTAGTTGCCGAATTCCCCCTTTTGGAAAGTCACCTGGAGCCCATCAATTAAAATTCTACCAAAATAAAACTCTTTGGTTTCCGCTGGGGTCTGTTGTCGGGCTTTCATGCGATTTGTGCCTCCAATTGCTCTATTCTGTTCTGCATCTCATTGATTTTCTGGTAAAGTTGATACACGCCACCAGCAAGAAGGTTCTCAAACGCTCTCACGTTTCTCTTATATCTCCCATTTCGTTTTTCATAGATCCCTAAATCAACACCACGCTGCCTGTCTAAGTCACTCACTATTCGTTGCAATTCCTTGGGGTCATTATGATCATCATACCTTTCCACAACGGCAACATTTACACCAGGCCCATCATCATCCACGTACAGCGCACCTGTGCTGGTCAAATACATTGCCTCATTGTCTGCCCCACCTGCACGTGTCTGCCAATGAAAGCTACTGTCCTCAGTGCCTGCCGAAGCGTCATCTATTTCTACAAAAAAACGTCCATAATTCTCTGTGCCGCCACCATCATCCTTTCCGGTAAATTCCAGGCACCCTATCACGTCATTATCTGCCCCTGTGCGCTCTCTATACAATCTCACTATTGGGCCAATAGTTGCATCATCAAGTGTACTTTCAAATGTTGCAACATAAGCCACGGAGGCAACAACATGCAATCGATGAGCGGGGTTATCGGTATTGGCTCCTCCTATTTTCATATCTCCGTTGATAAAGGAAAAGTCTCCTGATCCCGCAACCTGGCTGTCAAATACCATGTTCTGCTGACCACCACCAGCCGAGCAATATGTCATTCCAGCGTCTGGCCCAGCGCCAACGTAAACCCAGTCATCATCATAATTTGCCTGTAGGTGGCCATCGTATGTAATACGCCATTTTTCTGTTACACTCGTAGCGTTTGTGCCATCGTTAGTGATAAAAAGCAAATCCCCCCGCCACGCAGACCCTTGATACACGGCCCCGATCTCTGCAAGCTGCCAGGTGGGATAATTGTTGTTCCCATAATAGTCATGGAAAACAATAGATGGCCCAGAATTAGCCGCGTTACTTCCCCCGCTTAACCATAGCACTTCGTTCAATCCAGCCGCATCTGCATCATCAACTACCTGAAGTTTTTTACCTTGCACATTATTGATTGCAACATTACCAACACCGATAATAACATGACCATCAGCCTCAACTCGCATTCTTTCAATGCCAGCATTGTTGGTTTCGTTATAAACAGCGGCACTGTAAAATCGTGTAAAATTTGCATCAGGTACTTGCCAGCCACCACCCCCAAAGTATAACACACGCCATGTTCCGCTATCCCAGCCGCAAAGCGCAGTAAAGGGCTCTGTAGTTCTATCATATCTTCCAATAGCATATAAACCACCATTGTTGGCACTTGCCCCATCCAATTCCCCTATCACAAAAGCGGTATAATTGGAAGTAGTGTCAAACGCATTCGATTCTTTGTGGCAATGAAGTGCTCCACCTACAGAAAATTTTCCAGTTGTCTCCGGTGCCTTATTTATCCCAAAATTCTGTGATGTATTAATCTCCAAGCTAGGCGCAGCCGCACCTACGCCAGTGTCGTAGTCTATCACAAAATTGTCATCAGTTCCATCAACACCCAGCGACCATTTTACTGCAGGCGGGTCGTCGGTTCGGAATTGGATTTGTGGGTCATACGCTGTTGCATGTGCCGCCGTAATGGTCAATACCGGATGGGCTGTAGCATCGTAGATTTCGAGCATCGAGGCCGGATTGGTTCCGGCAGCGGCCCCAATTATAAAATCTCCAACAAAACTGGCATCCCCATCAGCATGAATTCTAAATCTTTCGGTATTGTTCGTGCCAAAATACATGTAGTCGTTTTCATACTGCCAAAACAAAGCCGCCTCATTACTGTCAATACCAACAATCGCGCCATCGTTTTGTGTTGCCCCCGTTGTAGCATTTGTAAACTCAGCTACAACCGTTCCAGTGCCAGAATCGTATAACTGAAGATGTCGTGTTGGTGCATTTGTACCTATGCCAACATAACAATCCAAAAAACTTATATCGTCTGTTGCTGGTGTTGAATCGAAAACTATTCTACCGCCAGCAACAGCAAGACCTATCCAAGTATCATCTCCCATTGTTATATAAGAGCCAGCAAGTACGTTAAAACTATTGGCTGTAAATGTAAAGTCTTCTGCTCCGTTAATGGTAATTCCAAGCTCTCCGGTTGCCGTTGCCAGCACAAAATCAACCACATCGTCAGCAGAAGCATGCAGATAACTGTCCCCATCCGCATCCAGAATAAGATCGTTTCCATCCAAGTCTAAATCTATGCCAACAAAAGTAATTGCCGTGTTGCTAATTGTCAGAACCAAGCCTCCATTACAGGCAAAGCCTATGGTATTGGCAGCCTCATGATACATTCCAGTATCAGTATCATTTATAAACGAATAGCTTGGGCTCCCGTCACTGCCATCGATTAACTGTATCCCAGTATCCTCTATCTCGATAATAGTTGTCCATGCCCCAGTAGAATATTCTTCAAAAGACATTATATCCGCTGCTTGACACCTCAATCTCCAATGGTCGGCATCATCGTCACCTTCATCAGAATTAAAGTTTATGATAGCATCTTTGGCCTCGCCACCAGTTATTGTAAGCGTACAATCCAAGGCCGTTCCCTTGGTGGTAAGGGTCAAGCCCCGGAATTGTGGAATGGAAGTTTTGGTAATGTCTTGTATGGTATCTAGCCGATCATTTTTAAGCCTGAGATTATTGGTATAGGCCAACCCCAAAACGCCTTTCTTCTGCTCATAAGTCAAAGGCGGGCTAACGCTAAAGAGGTCTCGCATGCTTTCTCTGCCGCCATCTATCTTGAGCTGCTCCAAAGTAGCAAAAGTCCGATTGCGGTCAGCCCACAACTGGTCTATGGCCATCTTCGTGTCAACCGGGGCTTTGGAATCCGTAATATTCATTAGTCCCTCGGAATCATTATTCCACCATCATTATCCACAACATCGTCATAATAATACCCACGCGCCGCCGCAGTAATCGCACTATCATATGTTCTAATATCAGAAATTATGGCTGTAGTCGTAGGTGTTATCACCAAGCTTCCGCTTGCCGTCAAAGTGTTTGCATAAGAAAGTGTCCAGCTACCGGAAGTATCATGAGTTGTTAAGACGATTGCCACTCCGCCTATGGTTACAGTTATTGCCCCATTGTGCCAAATCAGCAAGGTCCCACTTCCGGTCAACGTGGTACTACTTAAGGTTGTTGCCGCAGCTATTGTCATACCCGAAGTCTGATCATCGGGACCGGTTGCAGCCGTATATGTTATACTAATTGCTGAACCCGTAACCCTGTTAATCGTATTCCCGACACTGTTTAATACGGCCCAGAGATCGGGTTCAGCAAATTCTTCCTGATAATCGTCTTCAGTCAACTCCAAATCAGCGGGCTCCGCCGGAATATCTCTAGATACCTCTTCAACGTCTATGCCAACCAATAAGTGCTTGCCCAAATTAGTGCTTATTTTGCGCTGAAGCCGATGGCCCTCGACAACCTTATCATATGCAATATCGCCATTCAGGGGGATGTCTTCCGCATGGGCACTTGCCGTAGTAGGCTCCCCGTCAACATAGATATCCAGGTCAACCTCCAAGTCCGCATCATATCCATCTGCTTCACTTTTGGGCCGAAGATAAACATGTGTGATTTTATCCCGTAAGGTATTGGCCTCAAGGGATGCCCGATCCTCGCGCAGAGTAATACTCGAAGCCACATTGGTTCCCCCTGCTCCGGCCGTGGTCATCTTGTCCTTGACCGCAGCCTCTATCCCGCTTCCGTATGGGCCGTCTCTGGTCGTGATGTTGTAATAATACCCACTGGCAAAATCGAGAATAAGCGTGCTTATCTCGCCTTTGCTGTCCTGAATAGTAAGCCCACCAACACGGCTCCAGGGTTTTACCCATGCAGTACCCGTATTCTCTATTATCCCTACACCCTGGTCTTCGGGATATACGCCATGCCTGTAGCTTTTATTTGTCTTTGTTGTCGGCATCCTTTGGTTTTTCTTCCTCTTTGGGTTTCTCTATCTGCTTCAACAGCTCACGGCAATACCTCCATCCAATGGGCCTGCCTTTACCGTCTTTGCCTTCCGCTGTTTTTTCAAAGGCTTCCCGTAAATCCTGCAAATCCTCATTGTCAATTTCCACCTTGTCGTCAGCATCTTCAATCTGTGCGGCAAGATCACATAGTTTGTTGTACTTGCTTATCTTTGCAGATTTAAGCTGGACAGAAACAAGCTCAACCAAAAGCGTCTTTTCCGCTTCCCTTTTGGAGGGTATGGCTCCTTCAACAAAAGATTCTATGTCGTCCTGAGTAATATCGCTATCACTGGATTTAAGCATCTTCTGTCTTTTGATCTCTTTCTCTCTTTCTTTAGCCAAGGGCTTCCCTTGAATCGAGATGTTAGCATCAGAAAGAGTTATTGTTGTGTAGTTAGACATAAAACCTCCTTGCCCTTAAGGGCTTTTTGTGTTAAGCCGTATCATTACTGTATATTCTTACTCTTCCCTCTAGCCATGCCCCGGCTGCACCACGATATCTCACCAAAATTGCACCAATATTTGCAGAACCCACGTGATCACTTGACCACGTAACATCATCAGTTGTGAGATTGTTGGTATCAAAATCAAAAATAGGCTGGTCTTCATCGGCCTGCTCAAGCAACATAACGGATTTGGCAAAGGTTGCGTTGTTTTGTAAAAAATTTGCCATCGCCGTTTGTGTTGGCCCATCTCCATTGGTGTTGTCCACGGTAAAATACATGCCACCCACGTAGCAGTTGTCGCTTGCCTCCTCAAGGTGGATGTAATTGCTTGTGGCTCCAGCCGCATACAAATAAATGTCATCTTCAGCATACAACGCCAAATTGCCAGTACCGTGGTTGTAGAGAATATATGCAGCGGTTGCAGAGGCGGCATCCCCAAAATAGATACCCTGTGCATCACTTGCTGTTGTTAAAAACTGAATATAGGCGCTACTGTTGTTTTCTATAGTCAATATACTGCCAGCAGTGGCAGCTACCGCGCCCGCCGTGGCATTCCATAGATGCAACAAAGTATCCGGTGTGGATATACCCACCCCAATCCTGTCGTTTCCCGCATCCAAATAAAAAACATTGTCGTTGTTGTCTCCATCGAGTCTAAAATCAAAGTCGTCGTTGTCGGGATTGAAATGAAACGCGCAATCCTCCATCTCAATGGAATCCGTGGCCGCATCAGTAAAGACAACCCTTGCAGCAGCATTCCCGAGCCCAATCCAACCCGCAGTGTTCATGGTCAAACGCCGAATTTGAGTAGTGGAATCGTAGTTGTTGTCTAATGTGAGAGGATAACGATAATCAGCAGCAGTCGCGCCACTCCTGATATACACCAAAGAATCCAATGTAGTGTCATACCACAAAACCCTGCCATAAGTGGTTTCCGCAACCCGAGCCGTAAGAGCAAGAGCCAAATTAGCCGTAGTATCCTCATAGACACTAATCATACATTCAATTTCTGCCATTACATGACCTCCCTATATTCATCACCCTCATCGTCAGTGTCTTCGTATTCATCACCAATATCAGGTGTATCTATCAAGTGATAAACTCCTCCCAAATCCAAAGTAGTTGTGCTGTCTTCGTAAAAGGCCCAGCACATATATCCATTAATCGGGTCATAGCTGCTGGTCCCGGTCCCATCAATAAACCTCTGGAATTCCTTGTGATATCTGTTTTTTGCCAGGTTGTCGCTATATTGTAATTGGCCACCATTGTATCCAAGCTGTCTAAGACCACTATCCTGATTTATCATTTCAAACAAATCTCTTCCTATTTTCCTCAAAAGCCCAAAATCCTTGCATCCTAATTCCTCATCAACAACATTCTGCCCCGCAAGTATAAGTATTTCCTCACCAACAGATTTTCTGGTGTCGGTGGCAAAGGTGTTTATGGGCACGCTATCTGTTCGATTTCGTTGAATAATAGCCAAATCATCTCTGTATTTGGCAAAACACTCTATTCTGTCCTTAAAAATCGCTTCCTGCTTGTAACTGTCATAAAATCCTGCATAAGCCAAATCCCCTTCCGGTATTTGGCTGTAATAGATTTTTTCCAACCCCCTTACTGCTCCAATTATGATTCCTCCGCAAATACTGCCAACATCACAATCAGGCATAGCCGAATGATATCTGTTTTTGAGTGACAGGCCAGCAGCCCGAGGCCTGAGCGTTTCGTCCCGCACCCGATCTCGATATGTTCTGGAAACAGGGTCTAAAGTAAGGCCGCAATTTGGTATGAATGCCGCGCCCGCAGGAGGTGTGGCCTCAACCGAATTTGCGTTGGTATAAGCAGTGATCACAGTAATCTGGCCGTTCCCCCAAAAAAGCATCTTTCCCACATCTCCAGCAGCAAATGTATGCCCAGCCGTTCTTGTCACCGTAGTCCCGTTTTGACTTGCGGTCATTACATCACCACCACCGAGACACGCAGGCTGTTCCGCCACATCAGCATTAGAACAGGTCACATGAGTAGAATCCGTATAAGAAACTATCGTAACCTCAGTGCCGTCCTGGAATTTAAACGTATCACCTTCATCTGTCTGCTCAAATGCTCCAGAACTCGCTATGATAACATTGGACTCAATCTTGGCAACAAAGGCTTTGGCAACGGGATGACTCCTGTTGTAAATATACAGCTCTTTGTTGTTGCCCTCACCAGTATTCGGGTCAACTCCATTATCTCCAATATCCAGCGTACAATTTATTTTGTAATGCGTCCAAGGCCCGTTTTCAGAGGGATAAGTAAGGGTTCCAATAGTGCTTTCCGCCGTATATCCAGGGGTCGTAAGCGTCCCAGTTCCGCTTTCACAGCTCATTGCCGTAGCGCCTATGTCCGTACCACCAGCGCCAACACTCGTGTATCCTATTGTTCCGTCTTCTGTGGGAGATGTAATTACGAAATGGTCCGTGACGTATACACACGTCACCTCTGAAAAATATTGCCTTAAAGCATCTTGGATCACCTGAGCAACATCTGCCATACTCACGCATTTGCTAAAATCACACTCAACATTTACCGCAGTGCTGTTTATGGTAATGGCAAAAACACCATCATTTATCGCAGCCCATTCCGCAGCCGTATCGTAATTAGCACCCAGGGACCCGCCTGTCAGTACGCCATAATATGTGCTGCCGTCACCAACCGGCCTCGCGGTATACACTTCGCCGTAATCCCTAAAATCGGCATTGGGAAAGCATGGGCCGCTAATCTGCTCTACTGTAACATCGCTGTCCGTAGCCTGTCTCGTTACGTCCGTTCCCGTTAATCTCTCCATTGCATAGTTGTATCTTCGTCCGTAAATCAGAGGAGTTGAAGCGTATTTGTCTTCTGCTGTTTCAGTAATCAAAGTCGTGGGCACATCACAATTTGTTTTGAAATACACGTAGTCATCGGTATTGAGATTTATCTTAAAAATGCCGTTGGAATTAAAAATGAACATCCAATCCCCGCGCTCTTCAAAAATCGAGGGGTTATTTGAAAGCGCGGTCGTGCCTACATGATAAGCCTGCTGCCAGGAATAGATGTTTACGGTATTGGAAACAAACAGCCTCGCGCCAATGTGTAGAACAATTTTGCGTCTTCGCCAGTGAAATTCATGGCCATTGGGCTTATCATATATCGCAGCAGCCGTAGAAGCCGCATGAGTGGTTGTGCCCTCAACTCTAACATGCGTAGTATCTATAACAGCGGCAATGCGCTCAAATGCTCCATCGTCATATCTGATATAACGGCCAACATCGGCAACCGTAAAATTGGCACCAACTGTAGCCGTTACAATATATCCGCTTTTTGTGACCGAATATCCGGTTCTCAGGCTCGGAATCAGGGTATCACTCCACTTCTGAGTGCCGTCACGCGGGATACATCTTTTATTAAATATCTTGTAATTCTCACTATGATGCACGCCATTAGCAGGAACAGCACTTCCATGCAAGTCCTTGAACGCACCAGCACCAAAGTCGGGAGCGCCGTCAAAATCACCCTGCCTTCGACCTACAGCTCTTTCATTGAACTGCACTGTCTGAGGTGCAAAATTTCTCATGATTAGAATTGCCTTATTTCAGCATCCGTTGTGGAAAAACCCGGGGTATTGGCAATAACCTCAGTTCTGAACTTGGGTATCCAATATTGCTCAAATTTTGTAAGCCTGTCGCTTTGCTTACCATTCTCATCCAATTGAATTGTGCCAATTACATAATCCCTCAAAGCTATCTCATACAATTTAGGCACGACAAGGGGAATGGTCTCAGCGGTGAGACGCGGGGGCTCCCACAAAAAATCTATAAAATAAATCTCAGTAGAAGTCCCCGGGTCCTCCAAAAACTCAATATAAGCACTTGTATCTTCCAATGCCGGACTCTGATTAATAGGTATCTGCGCCATCATCGTGCGGTCAGTGTCGGTGCGATATGGATTGCTGAATGTCCACACAAACGGTTCCCCAACCCACGTGCGATTGTAATCATAGTCAACAGACGTGTCAACCAAAACCCTAACCACTTCCCGGCATCGCACATCATAATCCGTTCCACCAATGGTTTTGGTCAGAGTTGCACTCAGATTGGCGCTCACGACGTTGTAACGATAGGTATCGGCAGTTGTCAACAAATACGGCGGATATCCCTTATTGTCGGTAGAGACAAAATGCATGTAAGCCGAATCGTAATCAAAAAACATGTCCTGCCCCTCTTGAATGAGGGACAGGATTGAATTACGGCTCCAGCCTTTAGCACGTGGTTTAATGTAATCAATAAGAGATTTAGTGCTCATATCTACCTCAATTCGCCGCTATTGGCTCTTTACCTTTTCGCTTTTTGCCCAAAAGCTTTGCAGTCACTTTTTCCAAATCCTCACTATTTAGTTCAGCCAGTGCAGCGACAAGCTGTTGCGGAGAAATACCAACTTGAGTAGGAATTTCCCCACTCATTCCTTCCGCGCGAATTTCCTCTGCACGCTTTATAACTTTTGGCTTTATCTCCTTCATGAACTCATCACATTCGGTCCAGCCAAATTTCCTCTGCATTTTAAGCTGCCTGCGCTTGAGTTCCTCAATCTCCTTTTTGTATGACAGTCGGAAATCTTTTTTTATCTCAAACTTCTTTCCACGAATCTCCACCATTGTCGGCAAGCCCGTTTCACGATTCACGCCAGGCTTGAACTTGACAATCTTCATCGTGTCCTTGGCTTCTTTCTCGGAAAAGAAGTAGTCGTTTTCCCTACCATTGACAATCAATTTGTAGATAGGTGTTAGTGTTTTTAGCTCCTTTTCAAGACAATCAAGCTCAAGCAGAACATCTGCGCCACTAAGAATATTTCCATCATGCTGTCTCAACTGAGCTATCATGGCCTTTAGGTGTTGATTGTCCATGAACACAATACGGTTATGCCAAAAAGCATCATCCGGTATCCATGCAATACCTATTTCTTTCTTGAGTTTGCTTCTCTCAAACCAGATTGCGGCATCGGGTCCCGTCAACCACTTTCTGCTATAGCGTTGTCTGCCACGCTCGTTATCCGTCACGTCTTCAACCTTGCAATCGAAAAAACCACTTACGCTTTTGTCGTATTTGATTCTTCCGGGCCATACGCACTGAAACAGATCAATACCCGCATTAAGGGCATTGTACTGACTTTCCTCCAAATCAGGAAGGTTCCCCACTGGCATTCTGCCTACCGGCATTTTGTCCTCCTTTGGACTTAATATTTACAGGGGGAAGGGCATCTCCCTTCCCCCTCATTGCTCAACCGCCCACTATGTAGCGATTGTGCCTACTGCATTTCTGGGCACTGGAACCATGCAGGAACCGCGCTGTATTTGGGAAGTGGCAGATGTTGTCCCGTTATCATATGGAACAAGCTGGATGCCTTCACCCAGATACGAACCGCGACCTTCACGCTTCCGGTATTCCGTGGTTTCGAACAGGTCCATCATAAGCTCATCGCGGGTGTAAATACCATAAGCATTTGCACCCAAGACCATACACACGTCAAATACATAATTCGTCGCACCTGACGTATTCGCCCATACGGACTTGTTTCGATCGTCGTTGTTACCCGGACGGATATATCCGGGAGTCAACGTGTAGGAACCCGAAGACCCGCCAACTGTCAGCGTTGCGGCCCTCGGGTCTTTCACCACGACCCACGAATCAAATATTCTCCCTATTTCACCAGGAAGCTTCATTCGATCTTCCGTGATGTAATCTTTCACGTTCTGCCAATACGCGGCAATACTGCCGGTGTTGCTTGGATTCTTCATCCAATTGTACACCTTGTTTGCAGCAGTGAAGATTTGGGAATCGACCTTATCGAGCTTGAAAGGCTCAACAACTATTTCATCATCCACCCAGTCATGAATGATGGCAAGAGAGTCAACATTCAAACCCGAAAGAGGGGTCGCGCCAGTACCCGAACCCGCCAGCATTGCGGCTGCAAGATTTTCAACAAATGTTGCAGCGCCGCTGTAGTATTCACTTGAGTAATACCCAAGAGAATCCACTGCGCCAGCCGTGTAGGTAAGGGTATCGGGGTCCCATGTAGGGAAATTGCTGGAGTCATAGTTCACAATGCCCCAGTTTTTATTCAGCGCCTGCGTCAGAGACACGGGAGCATGAATTAGTTCCTGGGCATAAGTGAACATGGCTGCTTGGTGAAAACGGAAATCACGCCATTCACTCCAGAACCTCGCAAGATGACGCGAGTACGCCGCCTTATGGCCAAGGTATTCCAAATCGTTGGCGTTGTAGCCGTAGTTGTCGTACTTCACCGACTTTTTAATTTCGTTGTAGTACAATCTGCAATACTTGTAGCCCACTTCGTCTTCATTCCCAAGCTGATCTTCACCAGTACCTTCTTGGGGTGCGTCTTGGAGGGGTGTTCTAAGGGCTACATAGACACTGTTCCCCCCACCTTGAGCGGCTTTGCCTACATTGGTCACATCGAGTACCATACCGGGCTGATCGATAACGACTTCGCCACCGACTACCGTGTACTTGGTCATAAGGTCTTTTGCGGAGAATATGGAATCTCTTACCAAATCCTCCTTGGCCTTCGAACTCCAAGCAGTACGCGATAACGCAGCAGCATCTAAGCCACTTAGGCTACTTGCGGTTCCTGGAATATAATTAGTCATTTTCTGCTCCTAATCACTTTTGATAACATGTTCTATCTCAGCAGCATCGCGCTCGTGACCAGCAGCCTTTAAATCATCGATAATTTTATTAACTATCGTTAATTCTTCCGGCGTGGCCGTCTTTTTGACTGCTTTCACAATCAATTCCTGAGCCGCTTGCTGTGAGATATTTATTTCCTGTTTAGAGCCGACTCCAGGCTTGGTCTCTTTGGCATGACCGCGCCTGTTGTCCAACGCCCTTTCCTTTGCTTCCAAGGCAGCTTTTCGCGCCTTGTATTTCACTTCAGTCTGTTTATCTGGATCTGCCAAATAAAGCTTCGTAGCATCTTCAAAGCTAAGAACAGGAGTACGCACTGTTTTGCCTTCAGGCCCAACCACGTCTCGAAAACGGAGCTTTCGAATTTCATACGTAGTAAACAGGTCACCAAGATCATCAGGGGCCTTTATTTTAGCGGTTTCCCTTAACTTGGCACCTTCCTCGGACTTTTCATCCAAGTACCTGTTTATAAGTTGTATCACCTCGGGAGCAATGTTGCCGTCAGGCATAGGATCAGCTATGCCATTGGCTTTTCCAAGCTCTGTGGCAAACTCAATGTAGTCATCCTCAATCTGCTTTGTGGGCCTCGGGGATTCGCCAAAAACATCCTTATACACATCCTTCTTTCTAACCAAATCAATCTCGCCAAATTCCTTATCTATGGCCTTGCGCTGTAAAGCTTCGGCCTCAGATGTGGCAGTACGCTCATCGGTTTTTTCGACTCTTGTTCCAACTTCTTTTAGAGAAGCCTCCAAGTCGGTATTCCTTTTAGCAAGCGCATCCATATTGGCTTTGATCTTCGGCAATGCAGACGCAAATTCCTTGAATTTTGCACGGCCTTCATCAGTTAGAAAATCGATGTCATCGGACAGTTCTGGAATTTGAACATCTTCCAGCTTAAACTCCTCTGGTGGAGGAGCAGCCTTCTGTTTCTTATATTCCTTAAGCTGCTTTTTGAATGAGAGATTTTCACTTTTGAGCTTCGTATTTTCATCCGTAAGCTCAGGCACTTTCTTGTTCCGCAGAAATTCAATGGTGTCATCGTTTTCCTGCTTGCCTTTTAAAAGCTTTTCAACCGCCTCACTCAAATCCTTGGCGTTTTTCCCGTAATTCCCAAATTTGCTACGCTCTATCTTTCCCTCAAACAGTTCAGGGGGTTCCTCAACTTTTTCCTCCTTATCAGGAGGATCAGTCTCAGGGTCTACATCCCCTTCTTTCTCCTCGGGATTGGCAGAGTATTTTTTGATAAACGCATCCGGATCTTTGAGATATTCATCCCTAAGCTCTGGGTTCGCCTTCAATGCCTCAATAGCATCTTCAGTAGTAGCGAACGTTTTCACTGCCGTTTCCTTCTCTTCGGCTTTGACCTTATGGTCTTCCATTTTTACCTCCCGCCCTCGGGTGAAGGCGATAAAGTGTTTATGATGTCCCCGGGTGGGGGTGTTAGCATCGTTTCTTTAGGGGCTCCAAGCTGTTTGGCGCCAGCAGCAGGCACCTCTTCACCTGTCTGTGCAGGGAGCGCCATTTCCTCATTGCCTTGCGATGGCACCCCGGATTGCATTTGCATTAACTGAGCCCTATTTGTGGCTATCTGCAATTCCATACCAGAACGCACAAGCTCCATCTCCAGCTTTGTGGCATCCTCAATAAGCCTTTTGGATTCATCGCTGAATTGCTCAATGTTTTTAACTGTTTCCATGTTTACGACAGCCGCCGTAAGTGGTTGATTTTTGGCAACTCTTTGATAAAACTCAGAAAGGATGCTGACATTATCCATCTTCTCCGTAGGGCTTTCCTGCTTGTCGGAGATAATGACTTTTACGCGCTCTTTCTTAAGCCGAGAAACCTGATCCACAACGACTTCTCGACCCTCACCAATGGGCAATCGCTTGTTCAGAACAATCTTTTCTTTGTTATAAGAGAAGCTGCGCTCCAGGTCCTCATTTGAATACAACTGCACAGCCAGCATGAAATACGCCTCGAACACATCATTATAAAACAACCTGCGCCCATGAACGATCGTGTACAACAGCCTATCGCTCTGCATCTTAAGCAATTCGTACAGCCTACCCGATGTCTGATTGTTTTGCTCTGTCTGGCCTACCGTGGAAGGCGTAACTTTCGAAGTGTGGGGCCAAATCTTGTCTATGATGGTATTGAGATGTGTATACAATTCCTGGGGGAATTGAGATTGCTGTACGGGCCTAGCAGGAGTCGATGTGTCCAATACCCCTGGTTTTACATTGAAATTCTTGGTTGGATGGCCTCTGTATCTACAAAAGTTAAGATAATCAGTATGGGATTTGAACTTACTCGGGTCAACAAACTGCGAGCCCCCGCCGCCCTCAACCTGCATTTTGTGCTTAATCATTGCAGACGTGTAATTTATATCCATCTGCATGTCTTTTACGGCATCCACAATGGAGCTAAACTCGCCATGAGCCATGCTTGCTGCCCACCACATGAATGGCAGCCTGCCAATTTGTATCTCTATCGGACCATCTTCAAGGAGCTTGTCCGGAATAAGGCTTGGGCAAATTGTATGTACATAGCAAATCTTCTGAGTGGTTGGCTTTGTATATACAAGGTCAGGGTGCCAGTCAGGGACATTTTCATTCAGCCACCCAATCTTATCCATCTCATCCATCTCCGGAATCTCTACTTCGCCCATTTCCTCAGAATACGCGAATTCCTTGTTCTTCTTAACCGTTACCATCTCATATTCTTCAATGACGCGATAGAGAGATCCCCATGTATCTTCGGTGACATTGTATGTGTTTATGCCGGAATTTGCCCCATATCGCGTACCCTCATGCTTCAACTGCGCCTTTTTAGCCTTTAGCCGGTCCTCAAACTCTGGATATTCCTCAATAATGTCATCTATTGTAAACCATGTCTCCTTCCAGCAGCGTTTGCAGTCTTTGGATATGCGGGTTTTCCAAAATGGGTCAGGTAATACGCTACCTGGGAGTTCGCTATACAGGGCAATGTTGCCAAGTGGGTCAAATTCATCAGAAATGCCAATGCGTAGACAGGCAAAGCCCACGAGCCCCTGAGTTGTCATCTCCATTTCCGCCATTTTCCAGTTGCAAAGCTCTTTGTCCGAATACATGATTTTCTTGATTTTCTCAACCAATGGGTCATAATCCCCATTTACAAGCGCAAATTCGGGGTCAACAGGCATCTGAAGCAGAAGCGCGGCTATGGCATCAACTGTGGGCCGAGTGAGATTGTATTGGACAAGGGATCTGCCCTGTTGGGCCATGCGCGAGATTGCCGATAATGGCCACTGGCCAAAGCCTTTCTCAGGATTTTTGGCCCAATAAAACCGCCAATTCTCCGAGTTGGAATCCAGCATGAGCCTGAAGTAGCTGCTTACCCGAGTCCAATTGGAATGGTAACGAGCCACTTCATCAGAAAATGGCGCACGTTTGGCAGATTTAATTAAAGGAGTTGCATCCATAAATAAAAAAAGGGCTCAAGCCACACCTTTGGACTTAAGCCCTTCCCATCCAATATTTTAGAGCAGGTCTATCCTACCCCATTATAGCTATTTCTTCGCTTGTCCCTATTCTCCTTTTGTTTTTGGATTTTTTACGTGTCACTACTCCGTTGGCATCAACCGCATACGTATGTACGAGGTCACAGTCACTACAATAAAACTGTGCTACATTCTCGGTATCGATTTGTATATACCCAAGCCAATGCGAGCACACCCAACGAAATTGATTTCCAGTAACCTTATTATATTTAACAGTAGCATTCCCACACACAATTTCCTTGAATTTGTGCTTGGCTATATAGCTCCCGATATCCATAACAAAAAGGGCCTAAGCCACAACAGAGCTTAAGCCCTTTCCTTCAAAAAAGCGTGCCTATATATATAATATACACTCATTTTTTTAAAAAACCAAGTTTTTCTGTTTTTTACTTCTTTTTCTTCTGTATGGGTTGGCGCACATTCATGTTCTTAACACCAACTGGAACCCCAATGGGGCCTTGGCCATTGCCAATCGCCAAACCACGCCCCTTTCCTTTTGAGCGTATTTTCTTGCCGGGTGTATTGCATGCCATACTACCTCCTTTTGGATATGCTTTGCGGGATAATGCCCCAGCCCCAATTTCTGATAAGCTGTGAGCTGTTCTTGGTGCATCTGCCATAATGTCACCTATCCTTCTGTCATATTGTAAAAAGCTCTAAGGTAAGGCAAGCGCTTTGCTGCGTCGCCGAAGAGGTTCATAAATCTTTCATCCTTTTTCAGATCTGCCCACACTAATGTCTCGTCTCCATTTAATCTTCGTTTTGGCTGGGTTCTCCATGCACCCAAATGTATGCCATGGATACTATTAAATGTAGAAGCCACGGGAGGCTCAGGCAAACAACTATCAATTACAATTTTATAAAGCATTTTTTCATCAAATCCCTTGCTTAATTTCGGGCATTTCTGAAGAAACTCAAACCAAACACGTCTAGCCTCCAAGGTTCTTTCAAACCATTTATCTGTGCAAAAATGCACTCCCTGCATCCTCTTTTCTTCCTTAACCGGCCTACAATTAGAATAGCACTGTAAGCCATTATCATTCATTCTATCAAGATGCTCCTGTAATATGGGCCATTTTTCCCTAAAAATCAAAATATCCACATCAGTAATTAGATAATATTTGTGCCCATCCCTAATATCTTCCAGAAACCTCAATGCCGCGGTAAACAAGCCATCTGGTGGAAGACCATCGCAAGAAAGCCTATGCTCAATCATCACATCATATTCTGGATACTCCTTTTCAATGCAGTATCTCCACATAGGAGCCAATATCTCGTATTCACCAGATACAAACGCTACTACGCATAGGTCTTTCATATCCGAACACCTAATTCCTCTTCAATTAAATTTCTGTAATTTGCCAGACACGATGATATCTCAGGCCCCCGCGAAAAGTAATAGTAATACTTTAGATCAGTCAAATATTGTGGATCTAACCACCACCCAAGGTGTTCACACGTATATTTACCTGCAACCCTTAGTGGCAATGGCCCATATTTCTTGTTGTATTCCATATTAATCCAGCCATCTCGGTTAATTCCCTTACCCTTCCCAAATTCCAATTCTCCTGTGCTCCAGCACTTATAAGTATCTCTCCTATACATAGCAAGAGTAGTGTCTATCATTGCCTCATAACATGGTGCATCCAGCCAATCAAAAGACATTTCTTTTGTCCAATAGCCTTTTTCCACCTTATGAATTTTATGTCTATATTTTGAATTGAGATCAAAAGAAATATCCAAAGCACATCCAACTTTGGGATAGTTTGACCTGTCCAATATCTTAGCAAACATAGCAATCCAGTCCCTAGGCATATCAGCGCATAGCTTAATGTCGGGGTCGCTCATAATAAAATATTTTGATTGGCTTTGCCTTATCTTCTGTAAACCTGAGTTCAAGCCTTCAAATAGATAATTGCCTTTATTGCGTATTACAGTAACACCCTTTTTCTCAAGGGAATCAAGTATTCGCTTCATCTCAGTTTGACTGCTGCCGTTGTCACAAATAATTAGGTTATACGATTCCGGGTCCGTGCGCTGCCATATAGACTCAACCATGGCCATAAACATTTTCGGGCGTTCTTTGGTCAGTATGATAAACGGTGTTTTCACAACTTCACGGTATAAAACTCAGTAAGAATTCCTGTTTTAAATGGTGAACTTCGTATCCAATCCGCTTCATTAATGCGCTGTCCCCCAATATCATCATCAATTACCTGATAAAGAGCATCAACCTGTTCCGCATATTTCAATGCCCGATAATCAAAAAGTATCCAATCTGACTCTTTGTTCAATTTCTCTATGCTGTCATGAAAATCACCCCCATAAAATTTTTTATACCCTATAAGCAGGTCATCTATTATTGTGTGATGACATCCGCCCACTTCTTCAAGACGAGTTCTCAGCCGAGTTTTACCGACCATAGCTTTTCCCACAACAGCAATCCTTTTGGCCTTCGACTCCAATACACTCTTTATAAAGGCATCCATGCCAAGTACTCTTCTTGCAGCTCTTATGAATGGCCTCCCATCAGACTGGCCCCGATACACTATCTCTGAAAAATCAGTATAATAAAACAAGTCATTCATATATTTGCTTATAGAATTTACATTGGCACCGTGCCCTTCAAAATACATCACTTTGTTGGTTTTCATACAAGCTTTACTCAGTATAGAGTACGGAACATCAAGCTCTTTTGTGTCTATTAGAGAGAGAAATAGACATACATCCACAGGTTTTACTTTATTCCAAAACATCGGATTCTCGGCATCATCAAAGATAAAATCCACTTGGCATCCTAAACGATCCTTTATTTCAAGGGCTTTTTTATATGCAGTCTTGTCATATTCGACACCCATAACCTTTGCAGCTCCCCATTTCTGCGCCTGAAAAACCATTTGTCCTATATTGCACCCCACATCCAATACCGAAGCATTCTTAAAGTCGCTTTCATCGTAAAACGCCAAACGGTTGCCCAACAACCTAGAGCCTTTTATCCCCAATTCAGGAATCTCCTGATAATTCACAAACCAGTTATCTCTTTTTTCCATCATCTATACATTATCATTTTGGCGTGTGGCCATTTACTGTTAAAATACGCAAGCCCTTTTTCGGATAATGGCATAGTCCCGTCATGGTGTTGCACGCTATGTTTGATATGAGCTACAACCAAATCATCACGTGTAATAATATTTATACCATTCTTCAAAACCGTCTCCCGAAAATCATCATCATCATATCCCACAAAATTTGAGTACGCTTCATCAAAACCACCAATTTGCTTGTAATTATCAGCCGATATAAAGCTACACCAATGAAGCCTCCGATTGTTGTGGGCAGAATGTTGATACCATGCTTCTCTTATGGGGTCTTTATTCATAAGCTCAAAATCATCAAAACGTTTTTGGCTTAACCTACAATTTTCGCATGCACATACAACGTATGGGTCGAAATTCTCACTATGTTGTAGGCTCTTATACTTCTGTTGGAAACTCGGCACATTCCATTGTGGATGATCTGGGCCAAATTTTTCAGGCAAATATCCTATACGCTTCTTTGAAGAACCAACAGTGAACACTTTGTCTATCCCTTCAAGAATATTGTTCCTGTGATAACATTCAGGGTTTGTGAGCATCAACACCTTCCCTTTTGCCAACTTCGCAGCATAATTCCGATGCCTTACGGGATTGCGCTGATTTTTATACTCGGACAATAAATGTATCCAATGCAGATCCCCATAAGCATACAACACATCTATTAATTCATCATGATATTTTTCATTCTGGTTATTGGCTAAATCCTCAATAACCAAAATCTCAATATCATCGCGCCTACTGTACCAATGTCGATAAGACAACATGGTATTCCAGAGTTCATTTGGCCTATTATAATACGGAATAATAAATGAATATCTCATAAAAACGCCTTATGTTGGAGGTTATCTGCATCCCAAATAGAATTAAGAACATTATTGTATTCGCTGTAATAGCACACTTCACAAGAGCTGCCATCAAAAAACTGCTGTTCTTTATATATTCTATCAATATTATCACCCATTGAATAAAATCGTGGCCAATCGAGCATAGCAGGCTTGCTGGCAAACTGTATGCCACAACAACCTACGAGAAAGCCTTCTGGGGTGATATTGGGTTTTAAAAGGCTCAACAGGCACCGTTTGTGGCCTTTAGCATATTTTTTGCGACCCTGCCAGATAACCCTAGAACAATCAACAACTGCCTCCGCTCTTTTTCTAACATCCGCCATAACATTCCCATTCTTGATAATATCATCCACTACTCTAATATGAGTAAAGTTATGCTCATTTGCAAACCGTATAGCACCAATCAACGAATGTATTTGCCGCATATCACTAGTAAGAACATAACTAAAAGACCAATCAATTGGAATGTTTACAACCTGTTCTAACTGGCTAAAATGTAACCTATGCTCATTACTTAATGAGATCCTGCACCACATCAATTTTTCAATCGTCCGTTTTTTCATCTTATGTAGCAGAAGGCCATTGGTTGTAAGAGCCACATCCACAGTCCTTGCGGTATTAACGATGTAGTCTCCTATTTTTGGATAGCATAAGGGCTCTCCGCCCCCTGTTATAGTCACGGCCTTTGCGCCAAGCTGTACAAATTTATGAGTAATTGCAGTTAATTTATCATAAGAAATTTGTAGGGTTTTATCCCTTTTCGCACAACTACAATAGCTGCAATTCATATTGCAGACGTTTGTAGGATTCACCTGGATATGAATTGGCGGGATTTGATGATTTCTAATCTTTTTAATCAAACCGTCCTGACAAAATATCTTAGACGGAAATGTGCTGGCAGCAGTATACGAATTCTTATTCATAGGTTTTCATGAACTCCGTTATTTTATCACATACATATTCCATGGATTTACGACTTATTACATGGGAACACCCAAGCATCATCCCTCGCTCTATGATCGCATCAGAATTAGATAGAGCTTGACAGGCACAGTTTTTGTACCTACCATATGCCGGATGCCGAAGTAGGTTTCCTCCAAATATCATTCTCGCTTCTATTTTATTCCTTCTCAGAAAATCCAATAAATGCTTGCGCTTGAACTTGGCTTTTGGCGAGATAATAAATGGATAACTAAAAGGTGAAACATCCGAGGGAATTGTCCATGTAAAAAAAGTATCCTCATACAGTTTCATTTGCGCATTCAAATGGTTATAATTTTCTATACGTGTTTTGTTGTATCTTTGCAGCTTTGGAATCTGAGCCAATAAAATTGCTGCTTGAATCTCCAATGGCTTCAGATTGTAGCCCATCCACTCAAACTGATAATTCACCATATAATCATCAGGAACTTCACTGTCCGTAGTGTATTTAGTTGGTGGGCAAAAGCTTTCAGGATCAATGGAGCGCACACAACACTCAGGAGAGCTACAATATCTTCCCCAATTACGTATACCACGCATCACTGTATAAAGCTTATTGTCATTTGTTACAACTCCCCCACCTTCCCCGCAAGAGAGATGGTGGGCAACATAAAAACTTAGGGTTGCAGCCTTCCCATAATGAGTTACAGGCTTTCCCTTATAATAAGTTCCGTATGCATCACAAGCATCATAAAACACATAAATACCCTTCTCTCGGGCTTTGTCTAATAGTGCATCTATATCACCATAAAAACCGAGAGTATGGGGAATAAATATGCCACGCACATCTTCAACAGAATTCAATAGATCCGGATTCAAGCTCAGATCAGATAAGGACACGTCTGCAAAAACAGGGGTTAAGCCAGCATGAATAATCGGGTTTACAGTGGTAGGGAAACCACATGCCAATGTCAGCACTTTATCCCCATCCTTAAAATAAAGCTCCCTAGCAGCAAGCATGAGCGCAAGATTTGCCGTGCTGCCGCTGTTAAACAACAGGGCATGGTTTCTCTGGCACATTTCAGCAACTGCACGCTCAGCTTTTATTGTATACTGGCCACCGGACCACCAATCAGTGAATAAGGCATCCATGAGATTTGTGTATTCCTCGACTCCAAAACTGATACCACTGTATCGTATTTTAGACATCAGCTCAACTTCTTCGGCCCGCTCTTTACTCCATGTTGCAAGAAGATATTTTATGGAATTCTCAAGCTCTTTACTTGGCATGTAAAGCTGCCTCCATATTCAAATCAATTGCATTTATCGTGTTATACCTGTTATTAACTATCTGCTCACACCTTCTGGCAGAAATATCCCGCACATTGATGTCAACTTCAGAATTGATAGCTCGTGAGTGTGATTGATTCCATTCCATCCAATCAATCACAAGTCCCTCAATAAGTTTTGATAATTTCAAGCAGCCTGTTTTTTTCTCTGCCACTGGCAACCCTTTCAACCTTTTCATCCAACGCCGCAATAATCACACTCCGGTTTTTATTCAAAACCATCATTTTGGTATATATCACCGAATATTCCGCGCTACCTTCAGATAAGGTAGACAATTGTTGCTTCAAATGAGCAATTTTAATATTTTCAATCACCAATTTTTCTACGATATCACCTATACTAAGCATTCCAATCCCACTCTTCTTTTCCAAACCTTTCTTTCAATTCGAGATAATTGTCTATCTTGGCATACAATGCTGGCCCAGATTGCTTAGTTGCCCAAGGTTTCCTGCCACCTGGAGGCAACCCAAAATGCTTATGCCAATCCACGTATTTCATTAATTCTACTTGATTGGTAATATAGTCTGGATAAACAAGCTTCAACACTGGCCTCCCAGACTCTATTATCATCTTCTTGAAACCATCCATTTGGTTTCTGATTCCTATCATTGCCTTATTAATTTTATTTTCATCAACAACAGTTCCATTTTTCACACGTTCTGCATAATCTCCCCAACATTTTGTAAGAGATGCCAAATAAATCGAAATTGCGATATCGAAAATTTTCTTCCTATACAAAAATATCACCTTCACATTCTGTCCATTCAGTAAATAAGCCTGATGTTTTTTAACTTGGCCACCATTAATCTTGTATGAAATATCTTTACCACCAGCCTCTCGTCTGATTCTGTTCAATATCTCATCTAATTTATCCCTTTCGTTGATAGACGGGTTCAAACCAATGAATATCTCAGGATAGCTGACAATGTGGTCCACCTGTTTTAGCATTGCCACAAGTAACTCTGAAGCACATCTTCCAGTTGTGAGTATTACGTATTCTTTTCGCATTTAAGATCCCTGGCGATTTTTTCAGTGTATATAGGATGCGGGTCAATATCGCATAGGCCCCGTTTACATACGCTAATATTTGTAGGTGGGTGCGGCAAATCCATACCAGTCCCTTTCAATTTCTCCCAACCCAACCAACTGGACTGCCATTTCTTCATAAAATATTTTTCATTTTCATAATTACCTATAGGCAACCTATCAGGATCTAAATCCTTGACTCTTTCCACATAGGATATATTTTCCTCATCATGTACATAATAACCATCATTTGGTAGCAATTTTACTGAAATTCCGGCTTCACTTGCGCGTATCATGTAATCCGTATCCAAATGTGCACCAATACCAAACCTTTCATCAAACCAGCCTATCTCCGGGATAATGGCCTTGTCAAGCGCGAATACAGCATGATTTTGGAGAAGAATGTATTTTTCTCCCTGTTTCAATTGATCTACTAAAACAGTGAACCATTGACTTTTATTAAACACCACATCACTGCTCGAAAACATCACATAGCGATTAGGTGTCAGCATCATACCAAGATTCCACGCTTCAGACAAGGAACTTCTGTACATGGATTCGCATATACTTATATTGCGCTCAGATATACTTTGGCAAATTGACTTCAAGGAGTTGAGCATTTTTGGGTTTGAAGCAGCATCAACCAAGCAAAAATCTACATGTTTTGGGACCGTACTATCAGCGGTTTGTATGGATTTGCTTAACTGTTCAAGTCGATTTCGAAAGCTCCATATCAACGTATAAGCATTATTCATATAACCCCCTCAAAACATTTTCATTGTTCCTTACCCAGCGCATTATACTTTCATAACCTTCTTTAATCCCAATTTTTGGTTCCCACCCCAGTAACCTATTTGCTTTACGTATATCTGATATGTAGATCAAATGGTCAGCTTTTCTCGCTTCCTTAACCTCACTAACATCCATTTTTTTACCAAACATCTTCTCCATAAGCATTGTGGCTTCAATCAACGAAAGAGTATTCATGTAACTGCCACCAATATTAAAAACCTTACCAGATGCCACATCTATTTTTTGCGTTTGCAATTCTACAAGCCTACATATATCATCAATGAATAAAACATCGCGCACCTGTTTTCCGCCCCACCCTATGTATTTTACTGGATAACCGAGATGCGCGGCAATTGCCCACCAAGCCACCCATCCCTGGGCACACTTACCCCACTGTCTTGCACCTGCCAAACATGAAAACCTATTTACAACTGTCCGTAGCCCAAATGCATCAAAATACTCTTGGCACGCGAGATCAGCCATGGCCTTAGACATACCATAAATGGAATGCTGGTCTCCATCTATAGAAAATCGCTCAGATATGCCATGGTCATATGAAAAGCCTTTTAATTCATCACTATCAACATAAACAGATGAATCCCAAGAGCATCGTGTTTCATATTCTCTAAACGGGATAGCATTTACCCTGTCTCCACTATAAACCTTGTTCGTACTCCAGAATATAATCGCAGAGTCATTCTTTCTAGCATATTCTAAGACATTTAGGAGACCTACGGTATTGTTTGTGAAATCGAATATTGGATTATCATAGCCATCAATTGCTGATGGTTGGGCGGAACATTCAAAAACATAATCAAATTTCTCTTTTGGTAAATCCTCTGGATTCCTAATATCTCCATGTACAAACCCAATCTTCTTTTCCTTAAATAGAGGTAGGTTAAGCTCTGATCCTCTCCGCGCTAAATTATCCAAGCACAATACCTGATGGTCACGTTCAGCAAAATACAATGCAAGATTTGCACCGACAAAACCAGCACCCCCAGTGATTAAAAACTTCATATCTTTTCGTACTCCCCTACTATTCTAACTGCAACATTTTTAAAAGACCAATAATTTTCCATAAACGACCTAACTTCTAAAGCCCGTCTACGAAGAGATTCTGTGTCATTCCTATATTTTTTTAAGCATGCAGCAATACCATCAATATTCTTCACATCCTCAAATGGCTTCTTATCCGTCTCAAAACATTCCCAGAAAACATCCCAGAAAAAATCATCTATATTGCACATTGTAGGGATTCCCAAAGCCATATTCTCTATTGTTGTCATGCCATGAAAACCCCTCCACAATGCATCAAATCCTATGTTTACACCCCTTTTTGCCGTCAACACATCTGCATGAGATATGGTTCCAGCAGGAATATCATAATTCACAGGTTCTCTTTTTATGGCTTCTCTTAATTCCATGGTGTTTTTATTGTTACCACCACCAGTGGGCCAATGCCCCAAGCGAACCTCGGAAAAATCTCTAAATTCATCAGGTATGTATTCAGAAGAACGTTCATCGACAACATCTGGGATATAAACACAATCCTTGTAAATATATACAGCTTGAGGAATACTGCTAAAAATGGCATCAAATTTATGAACATCCTTTCTGTTCCAATAATCTTTAACAGATGCCCGATCCTGCCAATGGCCTGGGAACGAGTTGTAATCATGAAAGATGTTAATTTTATTTTTTGCCACATCCCACAAATTAAAGCCGAAATCATGTTTGCTATTATATGTATAATCAGCAGAACACCATTCAATCACATCCATGTTTCCCATCAACACCTGAAATTCATCCCTATCATAATTTTCAGGCGTGATGTCTGTATCATAACCAAATGTTGGAACAGCACGAAAATGCCGAGCTTGCCAATTCGTATGTTGATTTATGGCCTTACATTGGAGAATGCTACAACCAGCAGCATCCCAAGCCATATTCAAGAACAAAACCTTCCCCATTACTGGCCATATCTCGTTTCTGAAACTTGACTATTAAATCTATAAAAGTACAAAACCTTTTCTATTCGATATTCGGTAGATATATCTGCATTCGCTTTCTTTGCCCACTCAATATCTTCCTCATAATTCTTTTCAGGGAACATATGCCTCTTTGCAATCTCGGTCTTCCATACCATAGTATGAGCCACCAACCCCCTCCACTGTCTTTCTCCCTTATCGTCCACGTATTGCTGATATGGGAAAAAATCCTTACCGTACTTAGATAATGTGCGGTTTTTGCCATCTGCTCTGGTTATGCAATCAAATACTATTACATCGCTATCAGTTTTCATAGTAGCTTTCATTATCTCTTTCACATAATCTTTATCAACACAGTCATCATCATCTATAAACACCAAATACTTACGATTGGCCAAGCCAAGAAGCTTATTCCTCTTCTCGCCTACCGTCATGTTGTAATTATCCCCAAGCCAAAAAAGGTCTATTCTCTTTTCGGCCCCACAAGCAACAATTTGGTTATTGATATAGCGTACCAAATCCGGGCAATAAGTCCCTACGCGCTTAACAGTAGTAGGAATTAGTATTGACAGCATTGATCTCATCCTCCTAAATCTATAGTCTATAATCAAACATCTCAAAATCCTTCTTGTAGACCGCCCATACAAATTCACGAACATTATCCATGGGCAAGTCCAACTTATTGGCCTTTGCGGTTTTATTTATAACAACTTCTGGGTCAAGATTCAAATCCTTTTCAGAATTAACATGCTTTATAGCTCCACTATAATCCTCAAATTTACCAATATAATCCACCCCATCTCTGGAGTCATAACCACCTCTAACAAACTTATACTGAGGCATCCACATCACATCGCCTAAATCAACCTCAGCAAACATATCAGTGGTATCCTTTCTTCTCTTTTGGTAAGTATTCCACCATTTACGCTCTGGCAATTTGGCCAAGTAATTATACGTGGATACAAATCTGCTAAGAGGATGTCTTACTATAGTAAATTTAAAATACGAAGATACTTCTGGGAAAAGACCCCGTAAATCAGATATAGTCATGTGAAATATATCAGGCTTGGGGGCCGGATACTCTCTCTCACCAAGCAGTTCCTTCAATTGATAAAAAATAGAGCAGCCTCCAGTTTTTGGTATATGGACAAAAACCAACTTATGTGTTTGTGATATGAACATCGTATTTGCTTATTCTCGTAAAATGACGACCGCCTTCAAAACCAATTCTCTTCCACAAGCCCACCATTTTGTTAAATATCTCTGCATTAACGTACTTTGTAGGTATGGCAAAATGATTTGCACAATTATGTTTTATAGCATATTCAGCAGTGTATTCATCAAAGACTAAAGCAGACGTTATGCCGCTAAATTTATTAGCGCAAATATTCACTCCCTGTCCTGTCCGGCAAAAAGAGATGGAATAATCACAAGAACCAGATCTCATTAAATCAGCACATTGGCTGACATAATCGTAATAATCACACGGTCGATCCATGTATGTGCCTACATCTATAAATTTAATCCCGTTGTTTTCCAATATTCTAAGAGCTAAAGCCTTAAATTCATATCCTGAATGGTCGCAAGATATGGCAAGAGGTTTATCCCCAAACTTGCATAATACCCTCTTACAAAAGAAGCCATGAGCCTCTGGGGTTCCTAGAACATGTACTGTCTGTACATCCAATCCCCTAACAAGATGCCCATCAGTTATCATCATGTTATATATTGGGGCCACATAATATTCGCTTTTGCTCTTTATGCCTTCATTAATCATTTTCTCTGCATATCTTATAAACAGAGAAGCACTTTTAAAGTAATACAAGCCAATATTTGCATGTTCAGAAATGACTTCTTTTTCTGCAACCTTTAGTATTTTCTTATCATTGTCTAACAATGAATAGCTATGGGCTGGATTATTGGCTAAAAAGGTTAGCAAAAAACCAGCTTCATCCCCAACCATATCAATCGAAAAATGAGGATCAAACCAAACATCAGGTGTGTAGATTGCAAGAGGTAAATTTTCATCCAAGACAGGTTTTGCATACAAACACGTCTCTGCTGCGCCACCAGTAATTTTATCAACAGTCAATACTTCAATATCAGAACCGTATTTTTGCCTCAATATTTCATCAATCCCAAAATTATATACATGCTCTAACCTTACTATAAATATTAGATGACATTCCTCAATATTTATACACTGCAATGACCAGTCTATCATGTGTTTATATCCGGTCATTATCAATGGTTTTGGCATCGTGTATCCAGCATCAACAAATCTTTGAGCCCTACCAGCGATAGGCAACAGCAAGTTATACTTCTTCAAAATACCTCTTTCTCGTCAAGTTCGTACATTTTCACCGATATCTCATCATACGATTTACGCGGAATCAAGCCACAAGATTCCAAATGCTCAAATAAATGCGACAAAAAATTGTCCCCTCCATTATATCCTAATATCCTGACATTCTCACAATGTTTCACCATATCGATTGAATCCTTTGGGCAATAAGCATATCCCACAAGTTTCATAATAGATATATCATAAAAGTCATCACCCACATAAGCAATTTGCTCAATGCGAACGCAGAAACGATCACAAATCTCACTTAAATAAAGGGCTTTATCCCTGTGCTTGCCATCGCCTCTATTAACAACAACATCAATAGCTCTTTTGTCCAGTATCCAAGCATTGTACGCATCACCAGTCAGCAACACAACATCCACCCCAATAGATTTAAATCTCTTTATTGCTGTCCAATCTTTATCACAAAATCCTTTGGCTACAACCTCCCCGTCTCTGGCAAAATACTTCTTGCCATTTGTCATCACCCCATCAACATCAACTATCAACAACTTAATCATAATACCAATTCCAAGAGCCCTGCTTCAGATTTTTTAGCATAGTTTAAAAGTAAAGCCTGATTGGTAAAGCCAGCAACCATACACAGTATATATTTAAAATACAGCTTTAAAATATTCGGGCCAAAAAGTGGACTGAATTTATTTACAAAATATTCGTTTAAAGCAACCATCTTAAATGTGCGCTTGCCCGCAAATCCATTATGCTTTATTGAATTCCAGTTAATGGCTGTGGTCTGTAAAAGCTTCACAGCATCCCAAATCAAGCTTTCGCCATTTTCATGAGAAATACAATCTATAAGTGTAAATCGCTTACCGTCATCTATTATATTGTCAAAAGTAAAATCTCCATGCGAAAACCTCCATTTACAAGTCCGTTCCAATATACGCGAATAATTAACCGCTTGTTCCCTGTCCCATAGATGCTTACAGTGACCTTGCGTCATTTGCTTTTCCACATAATCCAAAATACCCTCTTCACCAGATTGCTTATATGTTCCTATCGACTTCATTATACGAATCAATATTTCTCCCAAATGCTCTGGCTCATATTCCATATATGTATCATTGAGTTCGCGCCCTTCTACATACTCCATTTCGTAAAAGTTTCCTTCAATCTTGTATATCTCAGGCACATAGAAAAGACCACATTCATTGGCAATTTCTCTTAATTTTATCATCTTGTTGGCCTGCAATTGGCATAAAGACTCAGAAGAAAAAGTCTTTCTAACCAACAACTGCACTTTATTACCTCCGCGTCCTTCAAGCTTCATAATAACATTCTCCAGACTGTTCATAGCGTTCAAACCAATACGCGCTATTAAATTTTTCCCAATATATATCCAATCTCGGAAGCGGATGAAAAATCTTACTTGTTATCTGGGAGTCAACAACCTTAACTTCCTTTTTCTGATGGTTGGGGTCACACAAATATTCTTCATAATTATCAATAAATTTCTTAACCCGAGCATCAAATAAAGAACAATAATAAGCCCCTATATAAATCGGTTCCCTCGGTTGCTTACCAAAACCAACAAATCCGTTTGGATCTAATGTCCGAGCTGGATACAATGGAATATCAAATATCTTAAGCATGTCCGGCTTGGCACCAAATATAAGATGGTCCTGCATGTGGAATGGATATATCTTGTGTAATGCAAGACAATATACAGGAAACTCCCTAATGTCACCGCCCAAATAGCGTATGGGTTCAACTTCATGGCTCATGGCATGGTCATACACTCTATCTAGAGATATTATACGCTGGTCTGATCGTGTTTTTACACACAATCTATTCCTAGCCGCTTTCAGGCCATTTATTGTGCTAACTAACTGATAATTGCAATTACTGTACCCTACTTGTATAAATTTTCTTGTTCTAACCACCTTTACACCAGGAGCTGAAGGAATATATGCATCAGGTTCCCAACACGAAATAACCACATCGTCAACAAACGGAAATTCTTGCAGATAAAATTCTGCATTTTCCAGCGTCTTGGGCCATACCTCACCCTGAATTATTACACTTATCTTCTCCATTTAGTTCTCTTCACGCTTAGGAGTAAGAATCAAAAACCCCTGATGCCGATTATCTTTTCTGAAATCATGCGTATCTTTAAACATCTGAGATATCTCCAGCCTTATCTCACGCTGAAAATGCTTGTCTAAAAACTCATCTGTCATCTTAAGCTCATATTCGCCTTCTTCCATCATTTGAAGATCATCAATAATATAAACATCTTTTTTCCCTTTCCTTCGATTGCGAATCAACCTCAGCTCATGAATAAGCGGATATTTGAGGTTGTGTGCTATCTCATCACTATAAGAAGCAAGTTGAAAGTCTGCACCCGGGAAATGTGCGTCGAGCCAGTACAGACACGTATGTTCAGATATGATATTACCAAAGACCGCCTGTAGACCTTCAATTGAAGGTTTGTTAATTAAGACAACTTTATTGTTGGGATATATTTTCTCATACGCCCTTTTATATAATTCCTTATTTATTTCTATGGAATAAAAGAAATCGAATGGGTACTTCAGCGCATGAGCAATACCATCCCCAATACCGGTGCCTGTCTCAATAAATATATTACATCCATATTTATCTATATAAGCCTGTAGGTCATGAATATTTAAATCACCCAATTTTCTTCCTCCAATACTCTAACAAGTCATATAACGTAGTTTTAATATCTATCTCAGGTTTCCAATCCACTACCTGTTTTAGAGCCGTAGTGTCTCCATGCTGATAGTGGATGTCAATTGATCTGTAAAACTTCGGATTTATGGCCATTTTTATATCCTGTAATCCACTTAATTCTATCAGAACATCTGTGAAATATGACATTTTTCGCGGAGTATCGCCGCAAATATTAAAGATCTTACCCTCAGATTGGTCCGTTTCCATCAGTAAAGCGTATGCTCTCACTGTATCCCTTACATCCATTACCACTCTTATTGTTCCCAAGTTCCCAACAAGCAGGGTTTCGCCATCTTTCATTCCCGCAAGCTGGTGCGCATCAGATGATATGCTAAAATTGCAACCACGCCGAGGCCCTGTATGAGAAAACGCCCTTGTAATAAACCCTTTCAACATTTTATTGTGCATAAGCATTTGCATGTACAAATCAATATCAGCCTTTGATACACCATAGGGGTTTGCGGGGCCAATTCTATCAGTTTCTTTTATTAGTTGTCCTTCCTTAATGGTGTCCCCATAAACTTCACTTGTGGAACAAAACATTACCTTACATTCCCTATTATTCCTTTTTATGGACTCAATTAAATTTATGCTACCCATCACATTAGCTTTGTAAGTTGCCATCGGGCTAACAAAAGATGTGGGGGGATGAGATTGAGCAGCTAAATGAAATGCACCATCGAAATGATGATCGTGAAAAATTTTATTTATTTGGGCTTTATCATTTAAATCACCATATAAGAACTCAATCTCTTTAAATATTCCATCTTCAACCACATCCCGGATATCCTGATGCCTACCATTACTACAGCGAACCAAGCCATATACCTTATGGCCTTTAGAAACCAATAAACTGGCCAAATGAGGCCCAGCAAAACCAGTTATTCCAGTAATTAGATATTTCATCCTACATTACCACTTTTACAGTTTTATCTCCATTTTTGCGTATTACTATATTACTCCCTGATTTATACACTCCATTCAGGCATTCTCCTATCAAATCTACTATTTCCTGTGGGCGCAACCGCTTTGTCATATCCTCTCCCTTCTCCGGAGGCCCCACCATCTTTGTGTCCACACGAGAAGGACTTATACAATAAACCTCATGCCCTTCCTCAGCAATAGACTGGACAAGAGAGATAACCCCAGCCTTTGATGCACAATATCCACTTCGCTTCGCTTTCCCATGCAACCCCGCATAAGATGATATAAAAACCATTTTAGACACCTCGTTCTCAATACTTGCACTGGCAATATTAAAGCTGCCTATAAAATTTGTATTTATTTCATTGCACCATTTTCCAACATTACACGACTTTATTGGTTGCGGGAAAGATACACCAGCACAATCCACAACAGCAGAAGGACGGTGGGAGTGTATACATCTCTTGACTTCAAGGTAGTTCGTTACATTTACCTGCTCACGCGGAATTTTAATACCAGGAACAAGCTTACCAATATCACCATTACCACCAAAAACTAATATTCTACCTTCAATTTTATTCACGGTATTCCCAAGGTCTTTTCCAAATAACTTTTGTAATTACATGATCATGATATGGCTTTCGTGGATACAATACCATGCGCTTGGCTTTTATTGGCAGTTTTTCAGCTAAATATGTAAAACATGTATCAACAAAATGTAACTCCGCTGCATTCATTATTGCATCACACCAATGAAATACCGTGGGCCTGTGTTCAATAAATATCTTTGGCATGCGCGTCATGCAGTCCACAGCAGCTTTTTCTTCGTTGGGCGGGCTAGCAAAACCAAGATTTATTAGTGCATACTCCCCCTCTGGCACTGGCTCTTGGTCAACTGGCTTCTCAAACTCAAAATACTGTGCCCAATTCCATGATCCTATTTCAGCCAACTCATACTTTGCCGGTAGCATTTCCTCTGGTTTCGTTTTCCCTAAAATGTGATATGCGTTTTGAAGATCCAAAATCTTATCTGGCCGGCACGGAGCATCCACATATTTTATAGGGCCGCGCAAATACTTCTCAAGCCAAGTGTATTGTGATATTACTGGCCAATATACTTTCCATCCAGCTTCGGCAAAAACCTTACCTATTTTCTGGCAATAAAAGACATCACCAAGGCCCGCTGGTTGCTTAATAAGTAGAGTCTTCATGTTCTCTCAAATGGCAATTTATCACACTGGAACCCAGAAGCCTGCCTGTGGCCGCCGCCACCATATTTCTTGGCTATCTCCGAGCAATCAATATCAGGCTTCAAGGTGTAGATACTTACAGTGTAAATGTATCCGTTAAACGAAAAAGGTAGCATGATATCATAATCCTCGGATACACTGTCAAACATCTGACTATTTGCCAGTGCCACATTACAGGCAATGGCCTTGTACCCTTCAAACTCCGTGGCAAAGGATATGGCACGCATAAGCGCCTTGGATCTCTGTTCTTTGTACACAAGACACACTATGCCGTCATGCCTAATTCGGGCAATAACCTCATTGACAGTTGGCTGCGTGCTCAGAATATGCTTCCAAACCTCAGCCTCGGGGCCATGGTCTAAAACCTTCATACCCTCCTGAAATTCCTTTGTTTTGGTGCCATACGCAAAGGTCCAGGTGTCATAGTCACCCAAAAGCTTCACAGCCACGGGCACGACACTCCCGGGGAAGAAGTGTTCCCAGCACAATTCGCAAGCAGCGGGCTTATCATCAACTCGAATACCTGATAAATGGGCCTTGTCAGGATGCTGTTCAATAGATGTTTTGTGGTGGTCAATCCAAGTCACATACTGGGTTTTAGCTAAAAGCTTGTTAAAATCATCGTTGCCCTTGCCTGAAAAGCTGTAATCCACCACGAATACCTGTTCGTTCTTCTCAATCTTATCATGAGGAAAAGGAATATCATAGTTTATTTCAAAACATTCGCATTCGGGATGGGCTAATTTAACTATGGCCCCAGAGCAGTAGCCATCGAGGTCGTTGTGGTGGAAACACTTCATGTAAACTCCTAATTTTTAAGATTCAATGCCTGTCGTGTCTTTGCTCCCTGCACGTGCTCCACCTTCTCTTTCTGAAGCATTTGCTGCTTGCGGTCGCTCAAGCCCACAACAACATTGGACTCATTAAGATTCTCTTTTCCTACAAATTCGATCTTAGCTGCCAAGTCCTTGCGATGAACCAAAAAACATGCACCCCCATATTCTTTCTTGGTATCGCGCATTGCAGCCAAAACCTCAACTTCAGCACCAGCAGGAGCCGGAAGATATATCATATCCCCAACCTTCAAATCCTTAACATCGGGACCAATAGCCAACACCTTAGCGCGGCGGAAAAATTCATCGTATTTCTTGGTGGCAGGTATTACAATACCACCTAAAGTTTCCGGCATTACCGCAACTCTCACCAAAAGCTGGTCGCTTAAAGGACTAACGCGGATGTAGCACATATCAGACTCTAACATCACTCCTCCTCAGTTTTAAATATAGAATCTTGGATTTCCCTTATCTTATCAAGCATTTTTGGCGACCAATACATATGATGATTACAACATATAGTGCAACAAGACCAACTTTGGGTATATATCTTGTGGGTACACATATTGCCACAACGCGGGCACCAGCCTACTTTGTAAATTTTCTCCAAAACTCATCCCTTATACGATTCCGCGTAAGCTTGCGAGAGGCTTTGCTTGCCCGGGGAACTCCACCATACTTTCGATCAAGAAAGAATTGCTGTGTCGTAGTAAGACCCCGTTTAGCAGCCTCAACAGCCCTTACTTCCTGTTCGCCCTCTTTTTTCTTAGCGAATATTGCATTAAGAATTTTGTTTATGCTTGGCATGATCTTTTATACATACACCTCTATTTTCTTATTGGCTTCCTTCTCCCTGCATATTCTGTCCATGCGTGGCATCCGGACAAAATTTCCAACCTCTTCTATTACCTTATTTGATAATTTTGTCTCTGATAAGTAGTCCATCCCCTTTAAACCATAAACGTCCCCTTGAATCAGAAGCCGCCAACCATTTTTGAAAACAATCCCAACGCCTCTTATTTTAGAATATTCAGAGGATTCTGTGTACACAAAATCTTCAATTTCAGGCAATCTATCCCCAAATTGCGCTTTCAAAGCATCCACAATGGGAGGAAACTTAGTCATATCTCCAGCTTCCTAAATGGGCACTTCGGCCCCAAAGCTTTACGGTAATCTAAATGCGTCTTGTTCATGTAATCACGTATGGTTGCTGCATCAGGATATACCCGGCACACATACGGTTTTTTGCCTGTATTGTGTAATTTGCAGTGATTGCCCTTGAGCTGACGGCATACGGACGGGATAAGTACCAAAATAAAGGTTTCATTGCGATCAATGATTTCCCAGCCCCGAGCTCTTATCCATTCAAGGCTATCGGTTGAGTTGGGGCATATATGGGTAACGTTGTGGCAGCAGAAACCACATTGGCGACACTTCATATCCCCTACTCCACCTGATTATACTCTCGAATGATGATATTGTGCGTCTCCGCCTTGCCATGTCTTAAATCAGCGAAAGCCTCTTCCACGCATGTCTTGCATCCACATATTTTGTATTTCATGTCTCCTATAGCCTCTTCATGCGCGAATTCCGTGTGGTCATGGCCCTTTCGAGAACACTCAGGCAGATATTTAATAATATATTTTCCCACTGGTATGGCAAATATGTTCATCGCATCTCCATCAAACGTGCGCTTATAACGACCTGCCATAACTCCTCCTTATCCAGATTTAAAGGCCCTCCGCTCCGGCTATCCCCGAAGGGTTACAGAAGGGTTACAGGCCTCCCAATTACCAATCAACGGGAGCGAATCCGTATAGCTTGGGTGGTGTTTTCCCCCTATGCGGTGGGGTGTACGCCGTCTCTTTCACTTCCATTGCCATTTATCCTATCTTCAATATCCATCTTCACAGCCGTATCTTTGAGTGTGTCTCGTATGAAGGCCGATAGCTTCATCTTGTGGCGTTTGAACACCTTATGCACAAAAATATATTCCTCTTGCTTCATCCTGAAATTATGCTGGTTCACCATAACCCCATTCTATCACCAGTATCCATGGGCTTTCCCTGCTCTTCAGCTCCCTCCAACATCTCCTCCAATTGCTCATTTGGCAAGATATCCAAGCCCTGCTTCACAAGTTCTCCAAAAGCCTTATTAAATCCCATCTTTGCCTTGGAATAGGGCTTCAGAGGCTTTGGCTTGGCCATGCGTCCGGTCTCGTATATCATCGACACTAAGTTACATAAAGCCCGAGCAGACATGTATCCGGCTTCGGGCTTGTTCTCAACCATGGTCCAAGTATTTAGCTCTTGGGCTAAATTCACGCAATGGCGCTCATCTAAATACAGTGCCTTTCTTTGAATCAGCCTGGAAAGCAAAGCTACCGAGCCATAGTCATTGTATAAAGGATTTGGCATAATGGCTTGATTGTACCTGCTGTATGCATTTTTCAGGTCATTTTCGCCCTTTTTAAACATAAGCTCATTGCCTATCCAATCAAATTCCTGTAAATTTCGGTATCGGCTGTTGCTGAACTTCTTTATTGCTTTGCCCAAAATCACCGTCACCAGCTCCGGTCGTGGATTCTCAAACAGGGCCTCATAGAAGACATACAAGTGCCCGCGCACGGCATTCCAAAGCGTTAGCAGGCATGCGGTTTTCAGGCTTTTGTCAACCCATTGGCTACAATATAAGACAACGTGCTCATTCAAATTGGCGAAATCAACGGATAGGGGGGCCATTATGGGCTTTTTGACTACAAGATGCCTTTTGCCAGCATCTTGGGGAATAAACGCCATTATAGCACCATCCGCCATATCCGGACTTTCAATACCGCGTTTAAACATGCTCTCTTTTGACTCACATTTGATCTTTCCATGTTCTGTAAGCAGTTTCTTCGGACCCGAGATTTGAGCTATAAAATTGCCATCGTTTTCAATACTAATCATCTCACTTTCATCGTGTTTGCGTATCCCGTTTCGGTGCTCATAAGTCTTTTCGAAGCGTCTGGCAAATAAGTACCACCACTCCGCTCGCGCATTAATGAATACATCACTACCCTTTTTGTTCCCAAATTCGGTATAAACCCGGTCACTGGCTGCATCTCCAGCATTTACGGCATAACACTCAAAGTCCATGGGCATTTCAGTACGCTCTAATGTACTGCGAACAGCAAATCCACATCCAATTTTATCATAATTCAGGTAATCTACGCCTGCTTTATTGCATTCATCAATTGCACGATGGCTCAAATCAACACCATTTTCATAATTCCAATTACTTACCCGAACCATTGGCCCAGTTCTGATTGCTAAAGAGCTACGATTTTTACCCCCTTCAGCCACATCCAAACCAGCACTTTTCAGCCCTTCTGCCTCCAATGGCATATTAATAGCTGCCTGGACATGCTTGGGGTCCACAAAGACCCCTTCTACAGAGGCATGATAGCTACAATCAACTTCTTGGGCTAAAATCACAGCATCCAGTGATGCTTTTTGCTCACTATACCACTCCTCGCCCTTACGGGGGTCCTGGCGCCAATTAAATGTAAATACTTCAATCCGTCCGGAATGGCGTTTTTTACCAAAATGATTCATGCCTTTGGGAGTCGAAAGGTCTATCTGGCATGTAGTTGTTTGAGACAGGGCAGCATCCACATTCTCAGGATGTTCGAGATGCGCAGCCTCATCCACAAGATACATTGCCCGGCGATCACCACGGCCTATGTCGTCACCACCTTGGCCTATGATGTTTGTACCAAGCTCAGGATTCACAAGATTCCCAATTTTATCGTGTTTTTTGCGGTCAAAGCCTTTTGGGAGCCACCAAACAGGCATATATTCCAAAAGCTGTCTAATTTTTGCAAATATACTACCAACATTGTCTTTCTGGTCAACATTGAGTAGTTTATTAGACCCAATTCCTCCAGCAAACCCTGGGCTCCAGCGCCATTCATGAACCATAACAACCACAGAAAGCCATGTAGCCCCAGCATCCCTACTCTTTTCAACAAGCCCATTACTCTGCATAATATATCTGTCAAGTATCCAATCAAGATATTCAACCTGCTTTGGCCATGGCACAAATGGTAGCGTTGTAGGCAAACCCAAGGGGCTATTTCTTGGGTCATATGTCCAACACCAGTCGCATAACCAGTCAATCAGATGTGCTCTCTGGCTCACCAGATCCAAAACCGCTTTCTGCTTCCTCTTCCTCTGTATCGACAACAGTAAACTGTGCCTCCTCTGCGTCTCCTTGAGGTAAATCTGATTCAACCCGGCTTTCCACTTCTCCGGATTCTTGTACCTCATCTTGCTCACTTGGCACAACTCCTTGTAATAACTGTCGATACGAAGCAATGATTCTGGCAGCGGTTTCAGGTGTTTTAGTTCCATCAACATTTATATTCAAATTCATATTTGCCCCAGTAGGGGTCTTTATCTGTCCAAAATGGTTAAGAAGCGCCTTTAATGCTTCAACTTTACTATGAGTCCTTACCTCAACAGATACAATCCCATCTTTGTGAAGCTTCTCGTTTATGCTTGCAATGGCATTACCATCAATGTCTTTAAGTTCTTTAAATGTGACACCATGCTCATTCATGTGTGCCACATGGCTTTTTATGTCATAAAAAGCAATTTTAGCAAGTTCATTGACAATGCGATCAAGACCCACATCACTTTTCTGCAAAGCCAACCTCATACGCCTGCTTATCTCAGCCTTTACAGCCGGTTTATCCAATAATCTGTGCGCCGTGACGGGAGCACTTCTCTCTTTGTAACCTGCTTTTATAGCTGCTTGTGTGGCATTTCGAATAAGAACATAATGCTTTATAAAAGCCATTTGTTTTTCTGTCACGAAATTAGCCTTTTCTTAGTTCTAACATAACGTTTTTTTCCAAAGGCAATCACAACGTACATAGGCAGAGTTATATAAAGTGCCCCACTAATTTCGGTGAGGCATTGCGTATATTACAACACATTCTGCAAAATAGTGGCAATTTTTTCCATTTCTAAGGCAATCTCATCTGGAGAGCAAAAACGTGTATGGGCAAGCATATCCAATCGAGATGTAATCATGTGCGCTATTTCGTGTCTTGCCGTCTTCTCAACCCTTCCAGGGCCATCGGCGGGCTTGTATTGGAGGGGGTTGTAATAGAAATAAGCAAAAGTGTGGGCGTCATTGCATTCAAAAGATGCACGGAGGTTAGGATTTGAAGGCGTTTCAAATATTACCCGGTATTCCCAATCACCAAAGCCAAGCTTTTTTATAAGGCGTTCTATTTCAGCCTTGTAGCGATTAAACTCTGCTTTTGTGGCCCGACGCTCGTCTTTATTCATGGGTTTCGAGAAGATGTATATACGAACATACTAAAAAAAAATGGATTTGTCAATACATTTAGTATTTTATCTTGACCATGACCCAATATAGTGTTATCTTAGAGGGGAGCAGTAGACTCGCTTTAAACACCTATTCTTCTTGGCACCCAATGCCTCTACATTGGATGCCTCCTCTGGCCCCGATGAGCATTCTGCAGGATGGTTCATTGGGGTTTTTTAATACTAATCTGTGCTAATTCATATCAAATTAGTATTTGGCTTTACATAAAAAAACGCTTGACTTTTGTTGTGTTTGTGTTTATATTAATTGTTGTGGATAAAGTCACCAAAGACCGAGCCCGCCAAAAAGGTTACAGTTTTGCGTCTACCCATTACATTGGGGAACGCCGATGTGTTATCTGTGGGGCCACAAAAAGAATAGATGGACACCACGAAGATTATTCAAAACCCCACGTTATCATCTGGTTATGCAAAAAACACCATTTTTTGTTGCATAGATACAGGAGACAGGATGACAAACGAAGCCCTAAAAGAATTTATACGCAAATCCGGCATAAAAAGATTAGCACTCTCGAAGAAATTAAATATGCCTTACTCGACTCTATCGTCCAAATTGAATGGCTACACTCCATGGTCCGAACAAGAGAAATCGTTAATAATATCTCTCATAAACACAGAAAAGGACGTAGCACTACAATAAGACATCCCCATAGCATCAGTTTAATAGAAGAGCAAGAAAAACGATTCCAAGCATTAGGCATTAAAATTATAGAAGCCTTCATGCTTGGTGTTGAAATAACTGAAAAAAAGAAGAAAGAAAAAGAAGAAAAACAACAATAAGGAAATGGAAAGAGGGAAGGATAAGAAATGAGCCAAGATTACAAATGCCCTGGTTGCGGCAACACCGACCAAGCCAAACTAGTTGAAATAGGTGGCAAGTTCACTGTCGAAACTGGCGATTATCATAAATCACAAAGCGATATTTGTGTTTGTGCCTGTTTAGAATGCTCTTGTATGCAGGTCCTTAATTTTGGTTTTAGCCATAAGGAAAAGAAATAACCTATGATCCTCCAGTGTTCCGGATGCAAAAAGATTGTAGGGGAAGAGGAACCCTTGGCTAATAAGACCATTAAGCCAGTGGTGTGCCCGGACTGTAAGAAACTACTCCTGCAAGCAGCAAAAGGCAACGGCGATACCCTCAACGGAAACGGGGAGGTGCAGTGAATAAGCCCCCCTGCGCCTGGTGTGGTGAAAAGTTGGGCGAGTCCATCAGCCATGGAATATGTTGGTATCACAAATTTACATGCTTCAAAAGACATTTTCTGAAAAAGAAGTGGAGACTAAAGAAAAAAGCTGATAAATTTCCCGCCTATTCATAACCTTACAGAGGAGGTTGTGTGGAAGAATACAATTTGGTTGCTACCATCAATTGCACCCATAAATACGACCGTCTCATTGAAGAGAAAGAGCAAGTCTTAGACGAGACAATTATCCATTCTATTACCGTGGAAGAAGGGCCGCTTAAGGGCTTGAATCTTTGGGGCTATCTCACCGAAGCCGGTCGGCTCGTTGTAGAATCTAAGCTTAGGAAAGAAGGGGAGAAAGTACTGTAATGCCTACCAAATGGTTCATATGCCCGGACACTGAGAGAATCTTAATTTCAGAATGCTTAAAAGAGGGTGGTTGCCGTATGAGTGAACGTTGTGCCACGCGCTCATATCTGCAAATGGCTGCAAGCGAAAGACCTTGGACAGGTAAGCCCTCAACAACACAACTTATAAACGGAACAATGCTGGCTTTTTTGCGCCTCACCAAGGATTATGCTATTTCTCCCCAAGATGTTGCTTTTCGTGTGTTGGGGTCAAAAGGACATGGTGCCCTCGAATCAGCAGAAGACGAATATTCAACATTAGAAGAACGTTTCGAGGGACCAGATGTGGATGAAACCGGGATTACAGATGTGGTGGAAATCGAAGACAGTATTCCAACCATGGCCGATTACAAAACATCGGGCTCATACAAGGTTGCAAAAGCGCTCGGATTTACGACCAAACAAGAACCCACAGGAGAAATATATAAAAGCGGCAAGCGCAAGGGTGAGCCGCGAATGCGACAAGTTTTGGTGCGCAATGAAGAATCCGTGGATATGTGGGAATGGATTTATCAGTTAAACAAATATCGCATCGAATGGGAAAAGAAGCATCAGCGCAAGATTAAAAGATTAAAAATCCAAGCCATTGTTAGAGATGGTGGCCTATACATAGCCAGAAGCCGAGGGGTTTTTAGAAACGTATACTATTTTGACGTACCAATCCTCCCAGATGACGAAGTGCTGTGGTATTTCAAATACAAACGCGAGCGTCTTTTAAAGGCTTTAAAACAAGGATATTGGCACCAAACCTGTAATAGAAAAGAAAACTGGGATGGATTGCGCTGCCAAAAATATTGCGAGGTAGCAGAATTCTGCCCATATGGTAAATACCTTAAACAGGAAAAGGAGAAAGAAGAAATGGCTATAAAAGGATTGTCTGAAATCAAGCGCTTGCCCCGGTTGGGCAAAATCAGGCTTGGAATCAAGGTGCCAACAGGTAATGGCAAGGAACGACCAAAAGAAGTTGACTATTTCATCCTTGACCCCGCAACACCAAACGAAGAAGAGCGACAGCGCATGATACAAGAATTTCATAAGCTATATGGAGAAAAACCAAAGCGTTTTGATTTTATGCTTCCAACAGGGAACCCGGATATTGACTTTCCGCAATTCTACAAGCGCTATGGCTCAAGTGCTTCTCTAAAATGCAAAGGAGACGGCGAGACGGCCATTTGCAGTGACCCAAAATTTACCGAAGAATTAGAGGTTATAGAGGATAAGCCCAACCCAAAAGTCAAATGCGCGGGCAAGGAATGCCCTTACTATAAAGCCAAAGAATGTAGCGAAGTTGGAACTTTGAATGTTCTAATTCCACAACTCCCAGGTGTTGGCGTATGGCAAATAAACACCGGGTCCTATCATTCCATAGTCAATCTTAATTCGTGCATGGGGTATGTAAAGGCTGTATGCGGCAGATGCCATATGATTCCCCTAACGCTTGAAAGGCATAAACATGAAACCGTTTTTAAAGATAGTAAGGGAAATCAGGCCAAAAGCAATCATTATATCTTACATATCACTGGAGATTTTAGGCTTGCAGACATACAGAAGGTTGCAAACATAGCCCCAGAAAAGGTGTTACTTGATCTCCCAGATGTCGATCCAGAAAAAGAGGATCTACTATTTCTTACTAATGAGCGCATAAACGCAGACTCAACAAAAGTTGAAACATCCCAACCCAAGGAAGCCCCTCCACAAGAAGAGGCTTTATATATTGAATACAAAGAATGGCTTGAAAATGATGCAAAAACAAAAGAAAGAATGGCGGAATGGTGGCATGAGGTTAAAAACGCAAAGACCGAATTGAAACAATATTATGCGAAGCTGGTAGACCAAAGAAATGACCTCATAAAACAAAGAGGCTGGGATGTCTAAATACAGCCCTAAGTGTAGGAAATATGTATGTAAATCTTGCGGATGGCGCTTTAAGTCCAGCTATCCAGATCCTAAGTGCCCGAAGTGTTTGAAGAAGGATGTGAGGGAGAGGAAGAAAAAAAGCAGTTGACATCTGAGCAGATAGATAAACTCTATACCATAGTAAGTAAGAACCCAAGTACAGTGCAGTCGTTTATATCGGGGTGGATGGATAAAGGTCTTGACAAGTAGAAACACATTAACTATCTTTTAATCGTGAACAAAACGTGTGCATCCCGAAACAGAATATAGGAATACCAGTAAAAGCAGACTCACCGTCTGCCGGTCTGTTCATATATTGCACACGGTATATGGATAGGCCACTGGTTATTTATTATGGATAACATGAAAGCACCCGCATTTTCTTTCTATGTTAGGGACTGGCTAGGATCGGGAAAGGTTGAGCTGGCCTCTGGTAAAGTAATCAAAGCATATATGTATCTCTTGTGCAGAGCTTGGTTAGAGGAGCCAAGAGCAACCCTCCCAATGGATGATAAGGTACTTGCTGTATATGCTCGTGTTTCACCTCAAGAATGGGAGCAAATTAAGCCCGAAGTTTTGTCCTTTTTTGAGCTTGGAAAGTGTTGCAAACATAAGGGCCGTTACTACTCTGAGCGTCTTTTAGAGGTTTCTAACATAAGTGATATCAGAACTTTAGCAAGGAAAAACAAAACAAAAACAAAAGCACGTACAGAAGTGTTACATCCTGCTGAAGATGAAATAGCAAATGAAATAGAAGATGCAATAGAAATATTCAAAAGAAAAGTCTTAGAATTTAAGAAAGAATATTCAGAGAAGATGCTTACTGCCTTTTTTGAATATTGGACTGAACCCAACCCCTCGCGTACCAAAGTTCGCTTTCAGATGGAAAAGACTTGGGACCTTAAAAGAAGATTGAAGCGGTGGGCAAACAACGACACCACTTTCAAGGGGCGCGGTAGGCAGGAAGAAGAGATTGAAACCGTAACAGAAGAAGAAGCCCGAGCGAAAGGATACTTATAATGGGCTGGTGGCAGGATTTTAACGTATGCAGGCTGTGCAACAACACGGGTCTTATTAACGTGTACAGCTTGGAGGGTATGGGTAAAAATATTATGCCATATGTATCATCCTACGTATGTAAATGCCAATGGGGAAAGGACTATCACACTGAAAGAACCAAAGAGATTACAGATCAGGAATCAGGGAAACAAAAAAAAATCAAGGTGAAACGGGTTATATCCAAGCGGTATTTTGAGTTTTACGAACACTCACAGTTCCCGTTTACTGAGCAAAAACCACTACTTCAACCACTTAATATCGACTACCAAGAGGTTTTTAACCTATATCTGTATCATAACCTGGAAAGATTTTATAATGGTGCCCGTGACATAGACTTTGATATACAGGTTCTAAAAGATTATTTAGAGAAGCGGCCGAATCTAGCACTCGTAAACATTGGAGGGTTAGTAAAATCAGTAAAGGGATCAAATTACAAAAACTAAACTCCCCTTCCGTGGAGAAAGCAACGCCGGAAAATGCAGAGGCGGTGGAGTGGGTATCAGTGAAGGACAGTTTGCCTGATGGGATAGGTACAAAGCTGATATGCTTCACTTCGAGCGATGGGCTCAGATCGGTTGCTTGGGCCTTTTTTAACAGCGACAAACTGTGGGCAGGCAACAATTGCTTTTACAATGGCGTTACACACTGGAGGGAACTTCCGAAACCGCCTTCCCCTGTCGCACAGTCGGAAAATGCAGAGGCGGTGGCTGTCTTGAGGGAAATTATAAAAAGGTTCAGGAACGATGAGGAATACGACACCAGCACCCCTATTGGTGATCTTGTGGATAAAGCAGAAAAGTTGCTTGAGCCTTCCCCTGTCGCACAAAAGGAAAACGCAGAGTTGGTTGGTCGGCTCCCCCTCACACGGGCAAAGGAAGGATAGATGCTTTTACGTCTTTCACAATGGGCAAGGCTCCGCAAGGTTTCCGTAAGTACGGCCCGGAAATGGGTTGAAGATGGAAGATTATATGCAGAGCGTCCGGCAGATAGAGTTGTTCTTGTAGACTCAATCAAGGGATGTCCGAAGAGGCTAACTCCTTGGGAGAGAAGGCGCAAACGAAGAATTGTATGTTAAGATGTTGTTCATAATGGTAGTAGTTTGCCAAAATCACGCCTTTAATAATTATGCCAACGGCATTTGGAGGAAAACATGGGTAAAGCATGGAATCACAATATCGACTTGGGTGGCCCACTCTACACGGCCAGCGAAAACAAATTGCAATATTACCAAAGTAGGTACGATAAGGCTGTGCGCGAAAACGATTCTGAGCATATCAAGTGGTATGCTTGCTCTGTTCGTGGTTGTGACTTGCGACCAGAATTTAGATGCACCTATGACTATGTTACGGGTCGCGCTGGCCGTGTTTCGTGGGCAGAGCGTTGTTATTGTCGCGTTCATGCAGAAAAATTTGCCGCAAAAAACGGTATCCAAATGCCGCTGGCAACAACATCGGAATCGGCGTGACTATCGGCAAACTACGCAAGGGTGGTTCCGCAAGGCTACACCCAAACGCTTCGCGCTTCACCCTTGCAAGTCCGTTAAGCACAATGTTTGCTAATCAATTAGATTTGGGGGCTTAATGCACCAGCTTATTGTGATTGATTGGGTAGATTCAAAGGGTTGTAGTAGCTCTTGGGATTTTATAGATGATATGCAACCAATGCTTCCTGTTCAAATTCGTACAGTTGGATTTATAGAAAGGAATAATAAAAAATATATCACCGTTTTTCAAAGTTATAGCAACGACCAAGTGGTGGGACGTATGACAATACCTAAGTGCTGTGTTTTGAAAATTACGAAACTGAAATCGCCCCCAAATAAATTAAGGAACGCAAACACATGCGCTTAACTACGCAAGGGTGGTTCCGCAGGGCTACACCCAAACGCTTCGCGCTTCACCCTTGCAAGTCCGTTACCGTAAATTTTTGGCTCATAAATGAATAGGAGGTTCACGGCTTATGATAGAAACATTATCAGATGTAGTTGAACAAATAGCAGATTGGTGCAATGTTTATGGGGTGCACGATGATAACGAAAAAAAACCTTGTCGGTGTTGCTTTACTTCGGATTTAACAGAGAGAATAAATCGGGCTGTTTCTGTTGATGAAAAACTAAATCGCCGTGAACACATTAAGGAACCGCCAAAAGCTTCCGGTAACAGCGGGCTACCTGGCTCGGAAGCCTCGGCCCAAATTTGCCAACACTGTAGAGGTGTTGCGGGTCATATACATTGTCCATACTGTAAAGGTAAAGGATTTTTAAATCGAATGGCAAACTCCAGGTAGCCCTGACGTTAAATGCAATTTTGGCCTCTTTCGTTTATGGGAGGTCGCGCCGAGGAGAAAAAATGAAACAAAAACGAGTTTTCTTGCCGTTACGAATGCAACCTATTTGTGGACATTCGCTTGGCCCAATGGGAATGGGTGATTTAATGATGGGTAGAGAAGAAGGATGCCATGTTGTAAAAATTGGAGATACGGAATATGTTGGTCATATTGAATGGGGTTCATGTTCGTTATGTAATCGAGATGCAGAAAAGCGAATTGAGAAAGAAGCAAGGGCGCTCCACAGAAAAAAGGATTCGGCCAAAACTGGGGAGCGTAAATGAATAGCGTAGCACATTTAACAACAGGCTATACAAAATGCTACGCACTATCGTATAGCCCTGAACGTTAACCAAAATAAACCGCGCAGGAACTTTACTTGAGTTCGGCGCAAAGGAGGAATCATGGATAGAGAAGAACGTTTTTGGCTGTGCCTGTGGTCTGTTGTTGCTGTTGCGACGTGCTTTATTGTTTTTCACGCATTATCATATTGCAGAAAAAC
>Ga0180431_10000444_pt1 | contig 60119 bp, 77 predicted proteins | sample SS_ome_11_FD_132459 | JGI IMG/M metagenome (GOLD analysis project Ga0180431, IMG submission 132459) | Hypersaline lake sediment archaeal communities from the Salton Sea, California, USA - SS_1_MS_1 metaG | ecosystem: Environmental > Aquatic > Non-marine Saline and Alkaline > Hypersaline >... | reverse complement strand
CCGTGAACGACATTGATTTCAAAACCCGCGTTGCCGGCGGCTCCCGTGCAACGCCTTGTTATCCGTTCTTTGGTGCAAAATGAAAATAAACGGCGACACAGTGACGTTTGAAACGACCGGGCGAGACGAATACGCAAACCATGGGATTATCGGGATTGCTGGGGGAATGGTCTACGGAGGATACGACGCGGAATTGATTCACCCTCGACGGTTGACGGCTGAGGAGAGAAACGAACTGGCGGATTTTATGGTGGCGCAATGGGAACGCTTTCGTCAAGAAGCTGGCGGATAACGTCAGCGATCAGCGGCGAACAGAAAGCGAGGATGGTATGAGCAACGAGAATGAGACCGCAGCATCGGCTAGTTATGAGCCGGACGATTTGGTCGACATCGGCAACGACATGATCATGCTGGTTCGGGGCGTGGTCACTGACCAGCGGAGGCTGACGGTGTGCGATCCGCGTGGCGAGCACAATGACGGGCGCGATTTCGACATCACGTTTGACGACGTAGTCGACCACTGGGAGCATCGGCGACCGAACCGCTACGAGCACGCTCGCAGCGAGGGCTGGCGATTCGAGTGGCAGCCGGAAACGCAATTCATCGAGGCGTCGCATGAGCACAGTGGCCGCGTGTTATTGGTAGAGGTTCAGCGCGTGCCGCTTAGCATTTTGTGCTGGCAGAGCCTTGGCCGGGATATCGTGGCGATGTTGCGGGGCGAGAGGGTGTGACGTGACGACAGGAGTGACACTATCTACTTCCTGATGTTGATTGGTGTCTACTTAGGTCTGTTCGCTTGGTTGGTTGTATTACCTGTAGTCGGTTTGTTGTTCTTGTTAGGAGTAGTAAGTTGAAAGTAACCAAAGAGACACTAGAGAGACGTATTGAAGGTAACTACAAGGTCGGTTTGACAGGTTGCTGGAGTTGGTTCGGTACTACGTCTGCTGCTGGCTACGCTACGATGATCATAGACGGTACTAGGTACATGGTCAGACGACTGATGTTCTATCACTTCACAGCCTCTCCTTCAGAAAAACGATTGATGAAAGACAGGTCAGTTAAGTCTATCTGCGGTACTCCTAACTGTATCAACCCAGAACACATGAAGTTGACAAAGGTTAAGAAGAGAGGGAGAGGATGAGTAAGTACAACTGGAAAAGTATCTTCAAGAAGGGTAAGACGACCAACCTGGTTCAAGGAGTAGACTTCGACTGTACTATCAAATCCATGATGCAACAGGTCCGCAACAAAGCTCAGTCAGGTAGATACAACGTCACCATAAGCTGTGTTGAAAACAGTGTGAGCATAACTTGCTTCGGAAAGATGGAGAGAGTTCGATGAGCAAAGACACATTTATAGGTATTGATCCAGGTAAGACCGGAGGACTAGCAGTTATCTATCCTGATCAGTCTTGGGATGCTGTAGCTATGCCTAAAACCGTCAAAGGAATCTTTGAGTGGTTAGATATGGTTGCAACGGAACACGGTTATAGGACTAGAGCCTACATAGAGAAAGTTCACTCTATGCCGGGTCAAGGTGTAAAGTCTATGTTCACGTTTGGTGAGAACTACGGAATGCTACAGATGGCTCTCACCGCTAGTAGATTCTCCTATGAATACGTTACACCTAGGACTTGGCAGAAGAGTTTAGGTGTAGTCGCTAGGAAACCTAACGAGACCAAGACACAATTCAAGACCCGATTACTCAACAAAGCAGAGCAGTTGTTTCCCTATGATAAGATAACCAAATCCACTTGTGATGCTTTGTTGATCGCTGAATACGGAAGGAGATTGAACAGTGTTACCTAGGGAAGAAGCTATCAGAGCGTCCAACAGGAGAATCGTTAGGGTCAAACAGTTTGTAGCAGACTTACCTAGAGAGGAGTTGGAGGAGTTCTGTAGGTTGGTTCTGATGCAAAGAAGTCAGCTAGCGTTTAGGTTGTCTGAAGTGTTTGGTATGGACGTAGATAATATCACTACCAACTTACCTACAGATAGCTTAGTCCCTGGGTTTGCTTACACCGCGGAGGAACTTGAGAGAGGGTTAAAGACTCAGGAAGACTTACAAAGAGCAGTACAATACATGGAGGACAGTAACTGATGTCAAAGTACACTACATTCAAGAAACGGTGGATAGACTGTACTGAGTGTGAATTGTGTGACGTACGAAGAAAGACAGTGCTAGCTAGAGGTAAGCTACCTTGTGACGTGTTGTTTATCGGAGAAGCTCCGGGTCAATCGGAAGACGTGCTAGGTAAACCATTTGTTGGACCTGCTGGTAAGTTACTAGACGTTACCATCGAACAAGCTGGAGGGAGTGAAGTACGTCTAGCGTTTACTAACTTGGTCTGTTGCATACCTAAAGATGAGCTAGGCGGTAACAAGATCAACGAACCTCATAAGGAACATATTCAAGCCTGCTCCGAAAGACTCTTAGAGTTCATTAGAGTAGCTAAGCCTTGTGCGTTCGTTTGTGTGGGTAAGCTAGCTGCTAAGTGGTTGCCTAAGATTGTCAAAGACGACGAGTGGTATAGGGACACAGCATCGGTAGAGATTGTACACCCTGCGGCTATTCTCAGAGCTGACATCAGTCAGAGAGGACTAGCTATACAGCAACAGATAGTTCAGCTCTCGGACTTATTTGAAGAGGTTAGCTGCCCTTTCTAGGGGGTTGCCTTAGGGTTTATAATAGGTTGTAGGGGATGTAGGTTCTATCGGAGGACGTAGGTGGATGTCTAAGTCGAAGAAGAGACCGGTGTGGGCAGGACCGTACTATAAAGAGAACGGGGGAATAACTCAGAGCATGCTTCAACAGTGGCTAGTCTGTAGAGAGCGGTCTAGGATTAGACTTGTTGAAGGATTGAAAGGACCAGAGACGTTTAGAGAAGGTCTTGAGTATGGTAATATGTTTCATGAAGCAGAGGAAGCACACGGTAAAGGCAAGGACTGGAAGAAAGCTATAACCAACTATGCTACCAAACTCGCTAAGAAGTACCCGCTACAACAAGAGACTATTGCTAAGTGGATGAGTGTGTGTCTTGTCCAATACGAAGTCTACTTAGACTACTGGAAAGGACAGAAGCAGCTAACACGCAAGAAAGTTGAACCACTACTTAGAGAACAAGTATTCTGTATTGGAATCGCTATACCTAACGTCGGTGGCTCTCGTCTTGCTAACGTCTATTTGAAGGGTAAGTGGGACGGTGTTGACTTAGTCGGTAGCGGTAAAAACCAGTCGCTAGCTCTATGTGAAAACAAAGCTCATGGAGGGATGTATTACAATCCAGACAAGAAGGCGTCTCAACTAGCGTTTGACTTTCAGACGATGTTCTACGTCTTAACGCTCGAAGAGTCTGCTGCTGTCTATCAATACGGTCTACCATATAAACCCGTCAAAAACATCTTCTACAACGTAATGAAGAGACCGCTAACAGGCGGTAAGGGCAGCATAGTTCAGAAGAAGCCGACTAAGACTAACCCGAAAGGAGAAAGCCTGCCGGAGTTCTACGAGAGACTTGGTAGCGTTATTAGAGAACAGCCTGAAGAGTTCTTCTCTAGGTTTGACGTTCAACTAGATGAGATGGACGTTACACGGTTCTATAAACAAACTCTTAGAAACGTACTAGAACAGTTCTGTAAGTGGTGGGACTTTGTGTCTAGCGATGAAGGACTAGCCGAACCATTCTCTTCAGAAATCAACTACAGGACACCTTATGGGGTGTTCAATCCTATTAGTGCTGGACTACCTACGGACTACGATACGTACCTAGACGAAGGATCGAATACAGAGCTTGAGTTTAACGACAGCTTCTATCCTGAATTGGAGGACTGATGCCTACAGTCAAGAGAGTTAAGAGACCGACTAAGAAGAAACCAACAGCAACGACTAATAAGAAGTCTGGAGGAGTGTTAGATAGACTTGGACCTATGTCGGTTGAAGACGTAGGCTATAAAATCAATCTCTACGGTAGGAGTGGTAGCGGTAAGACTACGTTTTGGAGTAGCTTCCCTAAACCTATCATGACGATCATCTGTAGTGGGGGTGTAGGTAGCGGTGAGCTTCGTAGCGTTCCGTTGGATGCTCGTAAGCAGATCGAATCTGTAAACCTAGAGAGTTCTGGTGAGCTTAACGAATTGGTTGAGTATGCTAAAGACTCGAAGTTTCAGACTATTGTTTTAGATCATGCTAGCGGTCTTCAAGACTTGGTACTGAAGGAAGTTCTAGAGCTAGACGAGATTCCTGCTCAACTTAGTTGGGGTATCGCTCAACAACAGGACTGGGGTCAAGTAGCAGTCCAAATGAAGGAGCGTCTACGTCAGCTACTCAACCTTCAGCAGCACATAGTTATCGTAGCTCAAGAAAGAGACTTTACACCTTCGGATGATAGTGACGTTATTCTTCCTTACGTTGCTAGTGCTCTTACTCCTAGTGTTGTGGGTTGGTTGAATCCTGCTTGTGACTATATCTGTCAGACGTTCAAACGAAGCAAGATGGAGGTTAAGAAGAGTAAGATTGGTGGTAAGGTTAAGGAACGGGTTGTAGACACAGGTAAGATAGAGTATTGCCTACGGGTTGCTCCTGATGCGACCTATACGACAAAGTTCCGGTTACCTAAGGGAACAGTGTATCCAGACTGTATCGTAGACCCGACTTTTGAGGATATCGACAAACTTATCAAAGGAGGACAATAGATTGAAATAGAACTAGAGAAGAATGAGACGCTGGTAATTACTGAAGACATAAGAATCAAAATCTTCCACGTTGGACTGTCTTATGTCAAGTTAGGTGTAGTAGCTCCAGACCACATTAAGGTATTCAGGACTGAAGTACTAACGCCTAAAGCTCAAATCTGTTTCAGACACAACAAGGACAAAACCGAAGATGGTAAAGAAGGCTAAGACATCGCTGGCAGCTAAGTTGGGTAGTAAAGGACGTAAGGCATTTGATGCACACAAAGGAGATGAGACGGTCTTACCCGGTGGTGGGTCACTGCCCGAGGGTATTGAACACGGTATAGCTCAGTTGGTTGAAGTTAAGTTCGACACATACAAGAAAGGCGACAACAAAGGTGAACTGTTCTTCTACGCTGCCGGTACGGTAGTGAGTCCTAAGACAGTAACTATGGATGACGGTACTAAGGTTCCGGTCCAAGGTCTTAGAACTAGTATCATTGAACCTCTTCACGATACTCCTAATCGTTCGAGAGCTACGTTTGATGATCACTTGGCTTGGGTGCTTAATACTCTTCGCAAACTAGGACTAGACACCGAAGGTCTTGAACTAGACGACTTGGAAGAAGCCTGCGAAGAGTTGAAGGAGTCTGCTCCTCACTTTTCGTTCCGTACTTGGAAGGGTGAAGCTACTAAACAATACCCCAACCCAAGAGTTAATGAGCAGTGGGGTAAGTTTATTGAAGACTTTGAAGAAGGAGAAGAGGACGACGAAGTAGAAGACGAAACCGAAGATGACGAAGTAGTAGACGAAGACGAAGAGGAAGAGACAGACGAAGAAGAAACAGAAGAGGAGGAAGATGAGAGCGAAGAAGACGAGCCAGAGGAAGATGAAGAGGAAGAAGAAGAAGAAGAAGAACAGTCTGCTAGTGAGTTGGCAGAGCTAGCAGACGAAGGAGACGAAGAAGCTGAGGCTACTCTTAATGCTATGTGTGAAGAAGCGGGTATTGACCCTAACGAGTACAACACTTGGGCAGCAGTAGCGGAAGCTCTAGACTCTCCTGATAACGAACTAGGAGAAGAAGACGAAGAGGAAGAAGAGACTGAAGAAGAAGAAGAAGAGGAAGAGGAGATTGAACCGGAGAAAGGTGATGTATATCTCTTCAAGCCTCCAAAAGCTCGCAAGTCTGTTGAATGCGAAGTCACTGCTGTTTTCAAATCCAAGAAGACGGTTAACCTCAAGAGTCTAGATAACGGCAAGCTCTATAAGAGTGTCGGTTGGGATAAGTTATCAGAAGAGTAGACCGTAGGAAGATCGGACTAGCTAACGTCGACAGTTCGGTCTAGGTCTGGGCTACTCTTAGGATCAACGGGAAAGCTGCTTAAGGATTCAAGCAGGGTCTGGACTGTTTTCGGTCGGGGCAGGCAAGTTGTTAGGTTTTGTCCTCCACCTAGCTTCTTGCCTGCTCTCTTTATGGTCGTGTGGTGAAATTGGCAGACACGCTAGATTTAGGTTCTAGTGCCTTCGGGCATGAGGGTTCGAGTCCCTCCACGACCACTAGGCTCCCATAGCTCAATAGGATAGAGCAACGGTCTTCTAAACCGTAGGTTTCAGGTTCGAGTCCTGATGGGAGTACTACTTAGCTCCGGTAGCTCAAAGGTTAGAGCAGGATACTCATAATGTCTTGGTTGTAGGTTCGAGTCCTACCCGGAGCACTACTACTACTGCTGAGAGAGGTTGTGATGGCGGTCAGAGCAATGGTCAGATGTAGTTGTAACATGCAGACTCGTTTGGTAGTTGAGGGGTGCGAGGTTTGTAATCCAGTTCGGGCTGCGGAAATGTCGGGCATGAAGTCCGGTAGCTGTATTATCCGCAAACCGCATGGCCGAACGTGCCATGTCGTGAGCTTTGATGACGCGGGAATTTTGGTGTCTGACCCTGGTATTTGGCGAGGACGAATCACCTGGAAGACGTTTCGTGAAAAGTGGAAGATGCTTTAGTACGGAGAATGGTCGGTGGCTTCACCGGGTGCGAACGATCAACTTACGAACACAAGAGGCGGGTGAACGAGTACTCCGGTTCGACCAATTGTACGGATTGAGTAGATGAAGAAGAAACCTAAGAAGAAGCTCAAGCCTCTCAAAAGACGGTGTAAGGCTTGTGAAGGTTCTGGTGTGTCTAGTAAGAATGGAAAGTGTTTTCCTTGTGACGGTACTGGATACATAAAAGGTTGATTGATGGCTAAGAAACGGAGTGCAGTGACAAGGAAGTTGATTAAGGAACAGAAACGTAGCCGAAGAAAAGAGACGCTAGTTAAGAGAAAGCCTGAGCTACTTCTGTGTCCTAACATTCCGAAGCCTATGCACGGTCTAGCTCCACGAGTTGTGTTAGGACAGAGTTGGTGGGATAAGACTAGGAAAGAGTCCTACAAATCCAACTACTATCACTGTCTAGCTTGCGGTGTGCATAAACTCAAAGCTAGGTACAGACAGTGGCTAGAAGGACACGAAGTCTACGAGACAGATTATCTGCTTGGTAGACACTACTACGTAGAGACTGTTCCGCTCTGTCACTTGTGTCATAACTACGTTCACAGCGGTAGACTCGAAGCACTAAGAGAAGAAGGCAAGATCACTCACGCTAAGTATCGGGCAGTGATAGAGCACGGAGACTCTGTACTACACACAGCCGGACTAAGAGCCAAACAACCCTACGAAGGACCGACAGCAGAATGGGGAGATTGGCGGTTAGTAGTTGAAGTAGACGGTACAATGAAAGAGTACAAACCGCTCTACAATTCGTTTGACGAGTGGAGGAAGGCACATACAGGCTATGACTAGCATTCTTGCAGTAGATACAGAGACGACAGGAATCGACTTAAAGCATGGTTGTAGGGCATTCGCAGTAACGACTAGCACAAGTGTGATAGATAAGTCTCAAGACTACTGGGAGTGGTACGTAGACCCCTACACTCGTAAGCCTGAAGTAGCTGAGTCAGACTTAGAAGACGTTTGGGACAAGTTAGAGTCTGCTGAACTGTTAGTGTTTCAGAATGCTAAGTTTGATATAGCTGCTCTAGACTACTTGTTTGATGGGGACTTTGTACCGAACCTTGATTGGTCTAGGGTTAGGGACACTCTTATATCGGCTCACTTGCTTGCGTCTAACCAACCCAAAGACCTTACAACACTGGCTCTAGTCTATCTAGGTGTTAATGTCAAACCGTATGACAACGACTTAGAGACAGCATGTAAGCAGGCTAGGGATTGGGCTAAGCACAACAGACCTGATTGGTTAATAGCCAAGAAAGGTCTTCCTCAATTACCTAGTGCTAAGGACAAAGTATGGAAAAACGACACTTGGCTTCCTAGGCTTGTCGCTCAAAAAGAGGACTACCCTAGTGATCATCCTTGGTGGGATGTTCTTAGTGACTACGCTAATATGGACAGCCAGTGTACGGTCAAGATATATGAACGGCACATGGAGTTGATTAAGGAGAAGGGATTAGACCACATCTACGAAGAGAGGTGTAAGATTCCTAGAGTCGTCTACGGTATGGAGTCTAAAGGTATCACAGCTAACCGTAGTAGGTTTAGAGCACTCACTAATGAGTATAGAGATCAGAGCGAAGAAGCTGAACGCATCTGCTGCACTATCGCGGGCATGTATGGTGCTGAACTCTCTATGCCTAAGAGCGGTAGTAACAAGTCACTTCAGTCAGCTTGCTTCGAGCACATAGGTCTTCCGGTAGTTGCTAAGTCTCCTAAGACCGGGTTACCCCTACTCAACAAAGACGTGTTGAGCGTCTACGAGTTTACGTTGGATGATCCTAGTCCACAGCTAGACTTTGTTCGTGCTCTAGGAAACAAACGCAAGCGAGACACAGCACTTAGCTACATGGAGAGTTATGAGCGGTTCTGGCTTCCTCTCAGAAGACCTAACGGACCTTGGGTAGTTCTTCACCCTAGTCTTAACCCTACCGGTACAGCCACTACTCGTTGGTCTAGCAGCAACCCTAACGAACAGAACATCAGCAAGAAGGAGGGTTTCAACTTACGTCAAGGCTTCGGTCCAGCACTAGGTAGAGAGTGGTGGAGTTGTGATGCCAAGAACATAGAGCTTAGGTTACCTGCCTACGAGAGCGGTGAACCTGCGATGATTGAGATATTCGAGAAGCCGGACGAACCACCCTATTACGGCAGTTACCACATTCTGATCTTCTCTATTCTTCACCCCGACAAGTTTAAGAAGCACGGAGCAGACTGTAAGAAGGAGTATGCTAGCACTTGGTACCAGTGGACTAAGAATGGTAACTTTGCTGACCAATACGGGGCAGTAGCTAAAGAAGACGGTACAGGGACAGCAGATAGAGCCTACCATGTACCCGGAGCACAGAAGATCATCGCTGATCGTCTTACAGAGAAAGCTAAGCTAAATCAGAAGTGGGTAGACTTCGCCAATCGGTACGGTTACGTAGAGACGATTCCAGACCGCACAGTAGACCCAGAACGTGGCTACCCTCTTTACTGTACTCGTACTAGGTGGGGTGGAGTTAAGCCTACGATTCCTCTTAACTACCACGTTCAAGGTTCGGCTATGTGGTGGATGTGTAAGGCTATGGTTAGAGTTCAAGAGATGTTAGACGACCTTAACCGTAAGAAAGGATCAAGAGGCTACTATATGGTGATGCAGGTTCACGATGAGCTTGTGTTTGACTTTCCTAAGGGTAGCGGTACTGAACCTTGGAAGACTAATCTACCGATCATGAAAGAAGTGATGAAGATCATGGAACTAGGTGGAGATGACTTCGGTATTCCTACTCCGGTAAGCTGTGAGTACCACGAACACAACTGGGCAGAAGGATTAGGTCTATGAACATAGAAGACGTTAAGAAGCTAGACCCGTTTGAGAGGTTAGTCTATTGGATCACTGAGAGGGAGAGTATCCGACTGAAGAAGGAAGCCGGTGAGCCTAGACCTTGGACCGATGACGAGATTCTTAATACGTACCGATTCTGTAATGTCCGTAGGATGGACGATAGAGTTAGTCAGTGGCTTCTCAAGAATTGGTATGAACCCTACAAAGATCACAAGAACATAGTGTTGGCTTGTGTATTGGCTCGTCACTTTAATCAACCATCTACTCTAGATGCTATCGGGTTCCCTACACGGTGGGAGCCTAAAAGAATCCTAGCTAGAATCGAGAAGTACAAAACCGAACAAAGTAGTGCTCCGGTGTTCAACGGAGCCTATATTATAAGAGCATCTAAAGGTTGGCCAGATAAGTCTGAAATGGTAATCAAAGTAAACTGCCAGCAGTTTGTAGATAACCCATTAGTGATTCATAACAGATTAGAGAGATTGGTTGAGTCGCTATCGAATTATTGGAATATGGGTTCTTTTATGTCGGGTCAAGTAGCTGCTGATCTTAGGTGGGCCACTTCGGTGGTGTTTAAGGATAGGTTGAGGTGGGCTGCTATTGGTCCGGGTAGTCGAAGAGGAATGAATAGGTTGTTAGGTAGAGACATAAAATCACCTATGAGCCAAACAGAGTTTAATCATTGGTTTGGTACCGACGTACTAGAATACACCAAGTCTCTAATACCTAGAAGTATTTCAAAACGACTCGAAGCAATAGACTACCAGAACTGTTTGTGTGAGTTCGATAAGTATGAAAGGACACTCTTTGATGGTAGAAGACCGAAGTCTAAGTACAAGGAGTTTGTAGGTTGTTGATACTTCAGATAAGAGGAACTAGCGGTAGTGGAAAGACTACAGCTATGAGAGAGATAATAGGGGGTCTAGACTTAGTACCTATAATTGAAGAAGGACGTAGAAAACCGATTGGATACTATAGTGGGTCCGTCTGTATTTTAGGTCACTATGAGTCAACTTGCGGAGGATGTGACAATGTAGGTTCAGCTAGATCAGTGTTTGACCTTATACAGAGGGTTCAGTCACTAAGCCCCAACAATGTAGACCTGGTATTGTGTGAGGGTTTACTTCTTAGTCAAGACGTCAAGTGGACCACAGAACTAAAAGAGATAGGTCACGATGTTAGGGTTCTATTTCTTAATACCGATACAGATAAATGTATTGAACAGGTAAAACAAAGAAGACTAGACGCAGGTAACGACAAACCCCTAAATACACACAACACAATAAAAAGGGTCAAGCTTATAGAACGAGCCAGAACCCGATTAAGACAGAATGGTGTCTATTGTCGGGTTTTAAGTTTCAAGCAGGTTGTTAAAATTTCTAGTTCTATTCTGAGTGAGGTTACCTAATGGACCAAGAACAAAGCTGGATCACAACTCAATCTGTAGGTGAAGACGAACACACAGCCAATACCGTCTACAACTATTTCATGCGTCCAGAACCTAGGGAGAATCTTTCTGAAATCAAAACAGTCTATGATGAAGTTTTCGGACGTAAAGTTAAGGTCAGAGACGTTCGGGTGGGTATGGTCAGAAACGCTAAAGACGAAGACAAGAAGGAAGTCAGAGCCTATTTAGAACCATACCCACATACTCGGATAGATAAAGCAAAGCAGCTACAAGGTTGGTACAAAGGTCTACACGAACCAGACAATGTTAGACCTAGACCGTGTTTCACTGAAGCTATACTAACTGAACCTTACGGTGGTTGGTGTGTTGTTGGTTGTGCTTTCTGTTACGTTAACTCCGGGTTCAGAGGCTATCGTGGCACCGGACTTATCACTGTCCCTATGGACTACGGAGAACAGATCAGGAAACAGCTACGTAAAGTCAGACGTGGAGCAGCGGGTTACTTCTCATCATTTACTGATCCGTTTCTACCTTTGGAGAGTATCTATCATAACACCCAATACGCTGCTGAAGAGTTTGTGAAGGTTGGTTTGCCTATCTTCTTTCTTAGTCGGTTGAGATACCCTAAATGGGCTATCGACCTTATGACCCAGAATCCCTATAGCTACGCTCAGAAGTCTATCAACACATCAGTTCCAGAGGACTTTCGTAGGCTTTCCCCCGGAGCACTTAGCTTGAAAGGACATCTAAAAGACATCACAAGGATCAAGAACAAAGGTGTGTATGTCTCTATTCAAGTCAATCCAATTATTCCGGGTGTAACCTCTCATGCTGACATCATTAAGCTATTCAAGAGGCTAGCTGAGGCAGGAGCAGACCACGTCATCGTTAAGTTTGTCGAAGCGGGTTACTCTTGGGCTAACAGTATGGAAGAGAGGATGGTTAAGAGGTTTGGAGAAAGAGGAGAGAAGTTTAAGGAGTTGTTTACCGACAACATGGGCGGACAAAGGTGTGTAGAAGAAGAGTACAGACTAAAAGCCCATGAGATGTATAGTAAATACGCCAAACGGTACGGACTAACCTACGCCACTTGCTACGAGTATCGTTACGAAAGAGACGAACAAGGAAACATAACTAGCAAGACAGGAGTCAGTATCGGTAGGGAATACACTACGGCAGACCAGTGCCACGGGCAGCGTGTTCCGGTATTTACTAGGGACAATCCAGATGAACTATTCCGAGAAGTAGACGAATGCCCACCTTCGGGTTGTTTGTATTGTGCAAGCGAAAACGAAGATGACCCAGGACAACCTAGGTGTGGTGACGTTATTGCTGGTGAAGGTCGAGCATTACGTCTTGTCGAGTTAAAGGTGCCTGTCCAAGATGCTAGAACTGATTGAGTTTGGTAAGTCTCTCCTAGACAACGAAGACTTAGACCCAGTCTATACGGTGTTGATTAACTCAAACATGAGTAAGGTACAACTACGGAAGTGGTTACTAGCTTACTGGTGTTTTTATCATAGCGGTACTGCCAGTTGGATAACGTATAAGAAAGACTACTGGAACGCTATGATGACTGCGGCTAAGTCTAAGAAGTACCCTAGGTGTCCTGAGCGTAGACACTTCAGGGGAGATAACGCTACCAAGTCTGTTAACTACCTGAGTGATGTAGGTTTAGACGGTTTATTCAAACCGATAGACGTTAAGAAACCTATTCAATCTACTGAGGTGATGCTACACGTTCAGCGTTGGGTAGGGTTCGGACCTTGGATCTCATTCAAGGTAGCCGACATGCTAGAGAGAGTTCTAGGTGTTCCGGTAGTCTTTCCGGTAGAAGACGTGTTCCTATTCGATTCTCCGAAGGTAGGAGCGTCTCTAGCTCAGGATAGGTATCGAAACCCATCCGAAGCAACAGAGGACGTTAGAGAGCGAAATAGATGGGCTACGGAGCATATTCTAGAGAGTTTAGACGGCTACCTAGCTCCACCTACGTTCGATAGACCGTTAGGACCGCAAGAGGCTGAGACGATTCTATGTAAGTGGAAGAGTCATCTCAACGGTCACTACGAAGTAGGAGAAGACGTAGAAGCTTTGAGAAAGAGTCTTGCTAGATTCGGTCGTGTTAGGCTAGCTCAACAACTATACAGAGCAGGAAAGAGAGGAAAGCTATGGTGACGAGAAAATCCGTAGGAAACAAGACAATAGACCTAACGATAGTGGGATCGGGTTATTGGGGAAGTGCTACTGCTAATGTAGCTAGGTCTAAAGGAATTAGCTGCTGTATAATAGATGATGGAGACAAACAATCAGGAAGTAGAAATGCTTCGGCTGTTTGCGATCCTGGAGCTTACTCTTCTGACATTTTCTCGAAGTACTGGCCTCAAAACCTAGACAGAAGTAAGTTAGGTGAATCAATAGATTGGCTAAAGACGGTGGGTGGCTATGAAGTTCTTGAGTACTTTTGGAATATGTACCAAGACAGACCTATAAGACCTAGAAGCAAAGTAATCTACTTACCGGAACCAGAGACACTTACCGACCAAGTAAACGACATCAGGCGGGTAGGAAGAGTGTCGAACATAGAAGAACATCAGAACTACGTAGAGACTTTCTACACTAATATAGATAATGGAGAGGAGTTTGTTGTTAAGTCAAAGTCTGTATTACTAGCGACGGGGTATAGAACCGATTCTGTACTTACCGAAGTATGTAGAATGAGTCCGATAGGTGTTGGTAAGTTGTTGGGTAGAGGTATAACTTGTAAAGGTAAGCCAACTACCGAACTTCCAGTATCAGTAATGATAAAACCCTATGTAAAACACACGGTTAGGGTTTGGACAAAAGGAAGACTCAAAGTAGGAGATACAGCAGAGAAAGTCGAAAGCCCCAACAAACTGAAAAACCTAAGAACGGTTATGGACACTGTAGTAGCTAGTCCCAAATCAGTTAAGATACAGACAGGCTATAGACCAGTCCTAGATAGGTTCTTGGTCGATAAAGTAAGTTCCAGAATCGTAGTTGCCACCGGTGGACATAGATTAGGTCTAGGTCTATCTAAGCTTGTTGCAGACAAGGTGTTGGAGATCATTCTATGAACAGTATAGCTAGAGACCGACTTAGAGGACTGATGTGGTCTAACAAGTGTAGAGGAAGACTTGAAGACTATGACAATTGGAATCAGCAACTTAGTAATCAAGATAGAGGGACTATACTAACTGTAGACAAGAAAGTCAGTAAAAACCACCGCATAAGAGACGAAGTAATAGGTGGAGCAAAACATAGACTGGGTTGGGGTTCTTATAAGTGGAAATACAATGAAGACGTAATCAATCAAGTAACTGAATCAGGTCTAGTTTTGATTGATACCGCAGAAAGTTATGGGTATGGAAAAGTAGAGACAGAGCTAGGTAAAATCTACAGCAGAACCGGATGTAAAGCAAAGATTGCTACAAAGGTGGCAAGAAACCATATGTCCAAGTCTGCTGTAATCAATGCTGGTCTACGGTCTAGAGATAGACTGAAAGTGTCTTCTATCTTCTTGTACCAGATACATTGGCCCAACTACGAAGGCGGACCTTCGGTGGAGCAAACTTGCGAAGGACTGGCAGAACTGTTAGACAACGGAACGGTTCTTCACGTAGGAGTATCCAACCACTCTCTAGGTCAGATAACAGCGGTTAGACGGTGCCTGATGTCTCTCGGCTATGACCTGTCGTCGGTACAAGTCCGGTTAAACTCGAATGACCTGGGAGCTTGTGAGTCTATATTGCCATACTGCAAATCAGTAGGAATGCTGACACTAGGGCATAGCACACTAGACCAGGGGAGGCTACGCAAAACGGCATCAGAGGCGTTTACGGAAGCTTCTAGGTGGGTAGATATACCACTCGTAGGTACTAACAATCCAGACCACATAGCAGAATTGACGAAAAAACCCCACTAGAACAAAGTAGCTCTAGTGGGGTTTATGTCCGGTCGGGTTTAATCAGCTTGATATTGCTTTCTTACCTGTAGCTGTGATAGAGTAAACCAACACGTCTTTACCATCCCTATCGTGTTTCTCGATCTTGATAAGCTTACGTGCCAGGAGGCTTCCCTCTTCCCGTTTCTCCGGGTCTGTTTGGCCTAGGTATGAGGTGAAACCCGACTTGATACCTGTAGCCGCAGAGATTTCAGAGCGGGTAAGTGACTTACCCTTTTTGAGTACTTCGAGAATAGCCATCAAAGGCTTACCCAACTTACTTCCGCTACTGTTTGTAGCTACCTTCTTTGCTGCTGCCTTCTTCTTCGTAGTCGTCTTCTTTGCTGCTGCCTTCTTCTTCGGGGTAGCCGTCTTGCTAGCAGAGGACTTCTTGACGGTCTTCTTCTTCGGGGTTGCGGTAGGCATCTTGGCGGTCCTTTCGATTGACCTGAGTTTGTTTTTGCGTGAGTCGCCAATTGACTCAACACCGAAGATTCTTATCTAGCTATCGGTAGAAGACAACTCCAAACCATCAACTTTTCTGAAAATTCTTTGGAGGACTCAAGAATTGACTGATTTCACCGTGTTTCTGGACCTTGATGGGGTTCTGGCCGACTTCGTTGGAGGGTACTGCAAGCTGATAGACATAGACAGAGAGATGCTAGACGAGGTGTGGTTACGGGATCATCCTGGGAACTGGCATCTACCAGACGTGTTGGGTTGCTCTCTAGACGAGTTTTGGAAACCGATACACGAAGCCGGAGAGAGTTTCTGGTTCGAGTTACTGCCGACTAACTACTTCGAGGAACTGATTGAGCGGGTAGAGTCGTTCGTAGGCAATAGGTGGTACATCGTATCTTCACCTAGTCGATGCCACACAAGTCACTCAGGTAAGGTTCGATGGATCAAGTCTATGTTCGGTAAAAAATTTGATCGGTTCATGCTAACACCTCATAAGGAGCTACTTGCTAAACCTACTACAATACTAATAGACGATAGCGATACTAACTGCGACAAGTTCGAGTTGTGTGGTGGTAGGTCTTACGTGTTTCCTACGGTTGGGAACTCTATGTATCGCTACAGCAACTACCCTCTAAGTCATCTTCCTTTCTAGTGTGGAGACGTACTGTGGTTAACGAAAGACTGAGTAGGATGAATGAAGGCTTTGGATTCGAGCACTCTAGTGTGGAGAGTGCATTCAAAGATTTAGTCTTAGGTTTTTACAGGTACGAGACTCGAACTGAAGAATACTCGTACGAAGACAGGTTGATGACTAGACGTAATAGTAGGGATGGAGACGTTATCCAACTCTTGGTACCAGTCAATATCACATTCACAGACCCTACCAATAGAGTCCTGTTGAATCCTATTAGAGACTGCAACCCGTTCTTCCATGTGTTCGAGACTCTTTGGATGTTGTCCGGTAGCGACGACTTAGAGCCTCTGCTTTATTACATCAAGGACTTCGGTAGATACTCCGATGACGGTAAGACTCTACACGGTGCTTACGGTAAGAGGTGGAGGAATCAGTTTGGGTTTGATCAGATTCTCGCTATTAGTGAAGAATTGAAAGACAACCCGGATAGTCGTAGGTGTGTTCTACAGATGTGGGACTCTACGAACTGGATTACCCCTGAAGGTCCTGTAGGTAAGAGAGACCTTCACAACGCTATGAACGGTGGTAAAGACGTACCCTGTAACACTCATGCTTACTTTCTAATCAACGACGGTAAGCTGGACATGACTGTCTGCAACCGCAGCAATGATCTAATCTGGGGAATGTTAGGTGCGAACGTCGTTCACTTCTCTTTCCTTCAGGAATACGTAGCTAGGATGGTGAATGTTCCTATCGGTAGATACAATCAATTCACCAATAACCTTCACGTCTACACTAGTAGATGGAACCCCGAAGGATACATTAGACACGCTGATAACTACATCAGTATCAACAAGAGTCTAACAGAGAATGGAGCTAGAGTACCTTTCGACGTACATAGACCGATCTGCACGGATTTCACTACTATCGCTCCTCAATACAGAGGAGATACTAGTAGATGGGAAGGTCAAAGTGAGTTCATTAGTAAAGTGGCTTCTCCTATGATGCGTGCCCACTACTACTACAAAGAAAGAGACACTATCAAAGCTATTGATGCTACTAACGATATTGAAGACTCGTTTTGGAAGATGGCTGCTAGCGAGTGGATTCTAAGACGGGAAGCTACCCGTGTTACCTAACGGACCTATCAACAACAAAGCTCAGTTCGTTAAGTACTACAAACAAGGGTTGTTTGGTAACGCTAGCCTGACTTGGGATAACTACGAAGAGTATAAGTCAGCTAAGTACTTTGGTAAGGTTCACTTTAGAAACCGGAAAAGAGGAGGAGATACATACTACAACATCGGAAGACTAGAATCAGTAGGAGTAGCCAACAGACTGAGGAGAGCGGGTAGACTCGATGAGTTCTACATCAGTGCTATGGCTCCTCATGAACGTAACTTGCTGCAAGGAGAAGTTCAGCAGACTCCTGTAGGCTTAGGTTTGTTCTACTCTAGTGCAGTCGGTTTACCTATGAGAGACGCACTAGCTCTAGATGGTAGGCAAGTCTACGGGATTGAAGCTGTAATGCTGTTACGTCGAAGTCTGTGCCCTAAGTCTTACGACTGGCTACAAGAGTTATTGAGTAAATATCCTGGTCATGTTGTGGAGTTCTCTACGTTTAGCATTAAGTGGGGAACGCTACCCGGATTCAATACCGTGTTTTGGGAAGTAAGGAACTATTGAACAATGATCAATCCGAGCAAGTACCAAGTGTCAGCGTCTAGGACAGAATGCGACCAAAGACGATCACTAAATAGGTTGATTGATTGCTCTAATGAGCTTACTACAGGTTGGCCTGAGTTAGCGTCTATTAGACTTATTCACGGTGTGTTAGGTTTGACTGGTGAGGTGGGAGAGCTAGCTTCTGAACTAGAGAAGTGGTTGTACTACGGTCAAGGATTAGACGAAACAAACATCAAAGAAGAGGTAGGAGACTGTTGCTGGTATCTAGCTCTTATCTGTAATGCTATACAACTTGACTTCGGTTTCGTTATGGCAGCTAACATCGAAAAGCTTAGAACTAGATACCCAGACAAGTTCTGTGAAGAGTCTGCTAGAGAGGAGAACCGAAACCGACAAGAAGAAGCTAGAGTTGTTGACAGTTGTATTCCCGCTCCTTCGAGCTATAGCGTCAACTTGTCGGGTTTTGCTGAGCCACCGGAAGACCAAGAGAACCAACCTGATAATGTTGATTTGGTAGGTATTGTAGGAATCGGTTTTAACTTGGCTCGTGAGATGGTTAAGTGCTTTGCTATGGGTCAGGATCAACCTAGAGCACTACAGAGAATAGACGAAGCTCAAGCAGAGTTGCTACGTCGGTTACAATAGGTATTGGTTGATGTGTTAGTAGACGGCAGGAGTCTTAACGGGTTCCTGCCGTCTACGTCTTGTGTAGGAGTAGACTACGTGAGAAGTAAAGTCCTCAAAGAGAACCCCGAACACCTTAGACCGTATTTGTTTTATGGTGTTGATCTACAGTGGAGTGAAGGCGACAAGAACGCTACTGCTGACTGCCCGTTCTGTAGTCGTGAAGGAAAGTTCGCAGTCAAGATAGATACGGGGTTTTGGAGGTGTGTTGTATGTGATGCCGGTGGAGAGAAGGGCGGTGGTAACGTCTATCAGTTTATTCGGGACTATTGGAAAGACTGTTATGACAACACCGAAAACTACACAGAGTTGAGAAAGGAGAAAGGACTACTAACGGAAGACGGTCTAAGAGACTGGGGAGTTTGTCTAGGGACTCTTAACGGGAGTTGGTTAGTTCCTGCGTACAATGCCGAAGGAGCTATCACAGTCCTATACAAGTACACTCGGATCAAAGACAAGCAAGGACAGTACAAGAACAAGTTACTCTGCTGTCCCGGTCTTGATCATAACTTGTTCGGTGTCTGTAACTTCTCCGAAGAGTACCAAGACATCTACATCACTGAAGGACCGTGGGACGGTATAGCTCTACATGAGTGTATGGGGTTTGATGGTAGCGATAGGTTTAGTAGTGCCTGTGTATTAGCTACCCCCGGTGCGAATGTATTCTACTCTAGATGGTTGAAACTCTTTAGCGGTAGGACGGTCAACATCTTATTTGACAGTGACCGACCTAAGGAGATCAACGGTAAGACTATGGAGCCTGCGGGTTATCTAGGGATGCAGAGAGTAGCGGACATACTGCTAACAGCTAAGGAACCCCCGACAGAAGTCAACTACATCAATTGGGGTGACGGTGGGTTTGATCCTAATCTACCGGAAGGCACGGACATTCGAGACTTCTTGACAAAGAAACTGTAAGGACAGGACGTGGTAAAGGCATCACCTAGAAAGATAAGACTACGTAGGCTCAACAGACTCTTACAGAAGCTAGAGAGGGTTCCTGATTCTTGGGCTAAGGGTACTCACAAGGCTAGTACTAAAGATTCGGCTAACTCGTCTGACTTGATTATCACAGACAAGTATCGGGAAGTGATCAAGAGTTGGCGTAAAGCACTGAAGTGGACTGACGGTCTGGATTGTGCTTTGTCGGTAATGCTAGCGAGCATCAGTAGTACCAACGTGCTAGGCGATCAACTGTGGGTAAAGATCATCGGTCCTGCTAGCTGTGGCAAGAGTACTCTATGTGAAGCTGTTAGTGTCAACTCTACACACGTACTGGCTAAGTCTACTATCCGAGGATTCCATAGCGGTTACGGAGACGGAGAAGAAGACCACAGCCTAATCTCCCAAGTCAACGGTAAGACGCTAGTCATCAAGGACGGGGACACTCTTCTTCAGAGTCCTAATCTGGGACAGATACTTTCCGAAGCTAGAGACGTCTATGATACGAACTCTAGAACGTCTTACCGGAACAAGGCTAGCAAGAGTTATGAAGGCATTCGTATGACCTTCATTCTCTGTGGTACAAGTTCGTTGCGGTCTATTGATAGTAGTGAGCTAGGTGAGAGGTTCCTAGATTGCGTTATCATGGACGGTATTGACGATGACCTAGAGGATGAGATTCTATGGCGGGTAGTCAACAGAGCTAATAACAACATGGCTTTAGAAGCTACTGCGTCTAAAGACGGTCAACACGATCCAGCAATGCGTCAAGCTATGTTGATGACTGGAGGCTACGTTACTTGGCTCAAAGAGAATGCTACTAAGGGCATGTCAACCATCGAAGTTGATGAGAAGACTCTTCGGGACATTATGAGTCTTGGTAAGTTCGTTGCATATATGAGAGCTAGACCGTCTAAGATGCAATCGGAATCGGCTGAACGTGAGTTTGGTTCTAGACTTACTATTCAGCTAATGCGTCTTGCTAAGTGTTTGGCTTACGTGATGAACCGTAGGACTATCGACTTGGAAGTGATGAGAAGAGTTGAGAAAGTTGCTTTGGATACTGCTAGGGGTGTGGTGTTGAATATGTGTTCGATACTACACGAGAGAGGAGACGAAGGGTTAGAGAAGCAGTCGCTAGCGTTGATGTCTAATGTGACGACAGCGAAGGCTACAGAACTACTTCAGTTCTTACGACAGCTAGGAGTAGTCTCTACGTTCAAGAGGAAGAAGAACGGAGTAACGGGTAAGCAGCGGTGGAAGCTTACAAACAAGATCAATACTCTCTGGGAGCGAGTGGTACATCATGCAGAACTACCTGAATATGATTAGCTTCGGTATTTTGTGTCTACTGTGTATCCATAGCTGGGTGTTGAGTTGGTCTTTTACTAAGGAGGTAAATAAGACTGAAGACCTAGAGCGTACAGTGTGTGAGTTAGTTAAGGAGTTGAACGAAATCAAGGGTAAACCTAGACGATCAAGTATGTGGGAGAACAATTAAGATGAGTCAACTACTACCCCAACTAGAAGCTCTGAAGCCTAATGAAAGAATCGTGATCGAGAGAGAAGGAAACTTCATTCACGTTAAATACCAACGGGAGAGAACACTAGGTAGTGGAGTGATTAGAGACAAACCCGGACAAGTTAGGTTCACTGCTGAGTTGAGTAAGTTAAGAGCTAGTACGAGTCCTCTAGACTTCCACTTAGCTACCATCGTCCACAACGCTAGGCTAGAACTAGATAGGATGATGAGCAGCGAAGTGAATAAGGGTATCGACCTTTGAGACCTAAAAGAAAGAGATGTAGTCATGACTGACTTTGGGTTGTTTATGATTATGGTGTTCGCTGCTATCTGTGTACTTTTCCTCACTACACAGAGAGGAGACCCGGTTGTTCTTTACCGAGAAGTAACACTAGAAGATGTAGACAAGTTAGTGTTGAAGAGAATTCAAGAGCTATGTGTGTCTTGCGAAGACAAATGGTTAGACCCGGAAAACACTAGTGGTGCGTTTCCTATGTACTACCTAGACTCGGATAAGGCTAGAGCTTGGGTAGAGACTGAACTGAGGGAACGTAAGTAGACTGAGCTTGCTTAACTAGCTTGTGTAGGCGATAACGTTCTAGGCTTTTCTAAGGAGTGTAGGTACTATGTTTGTTGAACTGACTTGTAGTGGTTCCTCTGTGTTTCTTAACCCTTTCCAAGTAGTCTCTATTGAACCACATGAAGACTCTGCCAAGGCAATAGTGGTGGTGACTACACCAGAAGGAGGACCGTACACAGTAGACCACCCGGTCCTAGAAGTGAAAGAGAAAGTAGAGTATGGTTTGGGATTGAGCTTAGACAGGGTGGGTGAGATTACCGAGGACGACATCGCAGCGGTTGAAAACGAAATTGGGATGGGTTGCGGTGCATGGGATATGGTTGATCATCGAGAATTAATTTTGGCGTGTGTCAAAGTGGTGTGCAGGAAGACCGGAGATAAAATCTGCTGTGTATATAAGAGGTAGGGAGTAGGGTAAGAAAAGATGGGAACTCAGCTGGTAAAATCAAGACAACGTGGTGTTGATCCATCTAAATTGACTGACCAACAAAGGATGTTTTGTGAGGAGCTAGCTGCTGATACCAACTTCAACGCTACTGAAGCGGCTAGGAGAGTTGGTTATAAGAATCCATCTAGTACTGCCGGTAAGCTCCTCAAACAACGGAAGATCCAAGCCTATCTAGGTAAGGTACTTGGAGACCGACAGCGTAGGCTACAGATTCAACAGGACGACGTATTGCGTGAGTTGGCTTACATAGCAATGCGTGATCCTATCGACCTATGTGACGAAGATGGTTACATCATCATCAATAACCTAAAGGACATTCCAGAAAGGATGAGACGATGTATAGACGGTCTTGAAGTGGTAGAGAGGGAGAACCCTATAACCGGAGAGAAGACCCAACAGTTCAAGTTGAAGCTAGTTGGTAAGCTAGGAGCACTTGAACTGATAATGAAACACCTAGGGATGCTCGACTCTAAAGGTGAGGGCACAGGTAAAAGTCAACCATTCGATTGGGACTCTCTATACGGTGAGCCTGAGAACCTAGACGAACCAGACAGCCTAGAACGTCTGATCGAAGTCCAAGCTAAGGTGAAGGAGTAGGCACTATGACAGACGAAAGAACAACAAACGAAGTAGACGCTGATAAGGAGTTCGACGACACAGAAGGACAACCGAAACCCCTACCGAAGCTTCGTAGAGGGCAGAGAAGGGCTGTAGGACGCTCTATCGGTCCCGAAGGCGGTAAAGTACCTATCAGGGCAGGAAAGGACGCTAGAGGACGATTTAGGGCTGTTACGGTACTTACCGTAGGTGGTGACGAAGTAAACATCTACACGAACAGAGAGAAGCTACCGCAGAACCTACGTAGGCGAATCCTAGGTACTGTGTTCATCAACCCGATCACTGAAGAGGAAGACGTAGGGCAGAAGATTCTTCGTTCGTTCAGTTTCCGACTAGGCGATAAGCCTGAACCGTACTTGCCTGCTATCGGTATGGAGTTGAGATAGTGGCTACGAAGACCAAAGACAGAGTAGACGTGATAGACCCAATGAAGTTCAAAGAACTCTGTTGGCCTGATGTTACGTTCTATAGAGAGCAAAAGAAGATAGTTTACAGCGTGAGAGACAACGAAGAGACGTTCGTCCCTGCTGGCAACCAACTAGGTAAAGACTTCATCACTGCTTTCATCTGTCTTTGGTTCTTCTGTTCTCGAAGACCGGCTAGGGTAGTCACTACGTCGGTTAAAGCAGATCAGTTGAATGACGTACTATGGGCTGAGATACGTAGGTTTCTTGATACGTCTAGAGTACCGCTACCGGTTCAATACAACCACTTGTTCATGAGGCAAGTACGAAGAGACGGTAGCCTAGAACCTATGGCTTCGTTGATTGGACAGGTAACGAGACAGGGAGAGTCTTTGTTAGGTAGGCACTTAGCTAGAGGACCGGGTGGACTACCTAAGACGATGGCGGTGTTCGATGAAGCTAGTGGTATTGACTCTCAGGCTTACGAGTCTAGTGATACTTGGGCACACCGTAAGCTAGTAATCGGCAACTGCTACCCTTGCTCCAACTTCTTCTTCTCAGGAGTCACTGCCGGTAACTTAGAACACCCAACTCACAAAGGGACTCTATTTAGGAACGTCATCAAGATCAAAGCTAGCGATAGTCCAAACGTCAAACTAGGTCTAGCTCAAGAGAAGGCGGGTAAGACTCCTGATAACACTATCTTGGTACCCGGTGTTATCGACTACTATACGTATAAGAAACGTAGAGAGGTTTGGGACTCGATTAGGCAGAGCATCGGTCTAGATGCTGAGTTCTATATGGGAGCTGAGACGCTACTGTATCCGCCTGACTGGTTAAACAGAGCTGAGGAGCTAGCTAGGTCTCTGAAAGGAAGGGACCGTAAAGCTAAGAGCATGGGAGTAGACGTAGCTGAAGGCGGTGACTCTACGGTATGGACAGTGATAGATGAACTAGGCATCATTGAACAGTACTCAGAGAAGACGCCTAATACCGCAGTCATACCAAACCGAACTCTAGCACTAGCTCAACTCTACTCTCTGAGTCCTAACCAAATCGTGTTCGACAGAGGGGGTGGAGGTAAGCAACACGCTGACCTAATGAAGTCTAAAGGGTTTCCGGTTAGGACCGTTGGATTTGGTGAAGCTGCTGATAGTCCTAACAAGTTCCGTAGCGGTATGCGGTCAAAGGAGAGTCGGAAGAAGGAGTATGAAGACAAGTACACGTATAAGAATCGTAGAGCTGAGATGTACGGTATCCTACGCTACGAGTACCTAGATCCAGACGCATACGAAACAGGATTTGCTATACCGGACAAGCTAACCGAACTCAGGCGACAGCTAGCTCCGTTACCATTACTGTTCGATGGAGAGGGTAGACTGTACTTACCGCCTAAGGACAGGAGAACTAAGAACTCAAACGAAGAGACGTTGAAAGATATGTTAGGGTGTTCGCCTGACGAAGCAGATAGTCTAGTACTAGCTGTCTATGGATTAGCTAGGAAGTCAAAAGGTTCTGGAATCAGTGTTTCATAAAGGATTGACGAGATGGTTAAGAGGGATGCCAAAGGTAGATTTGTGTCTAACAAGTCGAGTAGCAATGGTAGCGGGTTTGATGCTCTGACATTCAATAGGGAACTATCCTACCTGTTAACTAACGCTAGGAGTATGAGAGACGATATACTCCGTAAGATTCTTGATCCACGTAGAGACATTGACGACGAAGTAGGCTATCCAGAGTCTCTTAGCGTCAATCTCTACAGACAGCTCTACGACCGTGAGGCAGTAGCAGCTAGGGTGGTTGAAGTACTGCCGCAAGAGAGTTGGATGTTGAATCCTGCTGTATTCGAGGACGAAGACCCGACAGTAGAAACTCAGTTTGAAGGAGCGTGGAGAGAGCTTAACATGATTCTCAACCCGAACACTTGGCTACAACAAGAGGAAGGCGGAGTAGTTTGGGAGTACTTAGCTAGAGTCGATATGCTGAGTGGTATTGGTTCGTTCGGTATCTTACTCCTAGGCTTAGACGATGGTAAGGACTTGTCTGAACCAGTAGAACCTAACAGCAACCTCAACGTGATCTTCGTGAGAGCTGTAGATGAGAGCCTAGTGGACATAGCCTCTTATGAAACAGACAAGACAAGTCCTAGGTTCGGACATCCTACGTTTTACAACGTACAGTTTCATGATCCAGAGCTAACCGATCAAGGGGGTGTTGGCTTAGATATCAGCACTAATAAAGTTCACTGGACTAGAGTAGTTCACATAGCCGACAACCTAGGTTCAAGTGAAATCTTCGGTAGACCTAGGATGATGCAGGTCTACAACCGGCTGTACGACCTACGGAAGCTATACGCTGGTAGTGCTGAGATGTACTGGAGGGGAGCGTTTCCTGGCATCAGCCTAGAATCTCATCCTCAACTAGGAGCAGACCTAGAACTATCTACAACGGAGAAGGACGCTATTCGAGATACGATGGAGAACTACCATAACGGTCTTCAACGGTATCTCCTCAACATCGGGCTATCAGCTAAGAGTCTAGCTCCCCAAGTTGTAGACCCTACACCGCAGATTGACACTCAGATTGAATCTATCTGTATTAGACTAGGGATTCCCAAACGTATCTTCTGTGGTTCTGAGAGAGGAGAACTAGCCAGCGGTCAGGACGATAAGACTTGGAACGATAGACTAGCCTTCCGCCAACGCTACTACCTTACACCTAGGGTAGTGGCTCCGTTTATTGATAGACTGATCATGTTGGGTGTGCTGCCCGAACCTAACAACGGGTACAGAATTAAGTGGCCTGACTTGAACAGCCTTACGGAAGACGAGCAAGCAACTATTGCAGTCAAGAGAACTGATGCACTGACTAAGTACGTTGCCGGTAACGTAGCTAACTTGATTGACCCTATCCCGTTCCTGACGAACATTGTGGGACTAGGTATGGAAGAGGCTGAAATGCTAGTCAGGGAAGGACTAGACGGTTCACTAGACATGGATGGAGAAGATGACAATGGTTAGACGTACTACAAACTCTAAATCTCAATTTGATCCTGTTACTGATCCAACACCCGAAGAGATAGAACGTATGAAGAAGATCATACGAGAAGAGAGACTACAAGAGATGAAAGATAGGGATGACACCGAGTATCAGATGTCAGTCAGAATAGGTGGAAGACAACCCAGAGTCTACAAGTACAGAGGGAACGACTGATGACCAAGACTCGGGTTAACCCTCTTCTCAGAGACCCAACACGCACCACGTTACTCCGTAGACGGTTTGTAGCCGACTTCTACAAAAGAGTACGTAAGCTGAAGGGTAAGATCAGAAAGCTTATCGTAGAAGAAGACGCACTAGGGTTAGTGCCTGACAAGGTACGAAAAGAAGTCCTAGGTAACACACTAGTTGAAAACCAGCGGTGGAGGTTTAATACTGATCAAGAGAAAGTACAGGAGTTCCAGAAGTGGTTAGAGCAGGAGATTGAGTTAGAGATATTCGCAGGAGCTACACAGGAAGAGATAGAGCAAGCCTACTGGTACCAATACATTCAAGAAGGATATCAGAAGGGTTGGGCTAGGTCTTTCGATGACATCAATAAGGCTGGTGTGCTAGCTCCTTCTCCTGAGTTCTTTCAAGGTTCTAGACAGGAGTTCCTACGTCAATCGTTTGGTCCGCAGTCTGTAGAAAGAACGAAGCTCATAGCGTCTAGAGTCTTCAATGACCTTAAAGGCTTCTCTGACGCTATGTCTCAACAACTAACGAGAGGACTAGCTGACGGGTTCACCCAAGGTAAAGGACCGCGAGAGATAGCTAGAGACTTGAACAAGACTGTGGACAACCTAGAGAAGAAGCGGGCTAGAGCTATAGCACGTACCGAAGTCATCAGAGCACACGCAGAAGGACAGCTAGACTCGATAGAGAGGCTTGGAGTAACCGAAGTTGGGGTACAAGTCGAGTGGTCTACTACGGGGGATGATCTAGTCTGTCCTCTCTGCCAACCGTTAGAAGGCGTAGTAATCACTACCAAAGAAGCTAGGGGCATACTACCTAGACACCCTAACTGTCGGTGTGCATTCATTCCAGCTAACGTAGGGGAAACCAAAGACCCCAACGTCAAGGAATCTAAGGCAGAGATTCAAGACGCTCTAGACGAGAGTATCCGCAGAGAGATTCCTAAGGGTGATAAAGACCGCACTCTAGAAGAGCAGAAAGAGAGAACCCGGTGGCTAGGGGCAGACGTTAAACCGAAGGAGAATCGACCTGAGCCTAAGCTACAGGGACCAGCTACCGATACGAAGAAGAGAACCCCTAAGCCTACACCTACGGAGACACGCGAGAAGACCCCTAAAACCGTCTCTAGCGGACCTAAACCGGTAACTAGACCCGATAACCGGGGGAAGCCTGTAAAGGACCGTATAGCGGCAAATACGGACGCTCAGAAAGTCCGTAGTAACGTCATCAAGCTAGGGGAAGACCTAGACAAACAAGTCAAACAACTAGAAAAGCAGTTAGAAGAGAATGGCGACCAATTCTCCTCTATGGTTAGACGGCAGATACATCTCAACAACAAGGTCGTAAAAGAAGCTGATAAGTTGGGTTTGAGCATTACAGAGTACGAGAAGAAGTTTCCTGAAGTTATCAAGGAGATAGAAGACCTGGACAAAAGCTCAAACAAGATAGCCGAAGCCAACAATAAGTTATATATTCAACTCAGAGAAGTCCAGTCACAGAGACTAAACGCAGTAAGAGAGCTTCTTAGGGTTGATAGTGATGTACAGAGCCTATCAGTAGTTGCTAACCCATCTAAACCTAGCTCGATAGTCAAGACTATAAAGCCAGAAGTCCGAGTAAGACTAACACCCCAACACGCAGAGTCTACTGAACAAGCTGCTGACTTTGTTAGTGCTGTTACCGCAGCAGATGACGAAGTAGCATCAATCAACGTTAAGAGCTTCCAACTGAGAGCAGATTACAGAGCACACGCGATAGACGGTAGAGTTGTCTACAATATGGACTTTGACGGTATCTACTGTGTAGATGACGATAAATTAGCGGTGTTCATTCACGAGATAGGCCATCACATAGAATACAAGATGCCAGAGGTTCAAGAACTAGCACAAGAGTTTCTTGAGTACAGAACAGCAGGACAACCTAAGGTTCAGTTAAAGAAACTATTCCCAAACAGTAACTACGAAGACCATGAGTACGGTATCAAGGATGAATTCGATAAGGCGTTCAGTGAACATTATGCCTGGTACATAGGAAAGATATACAACAACAAGACAACAGAGATAGTGAGTATGGGTTTGCAGAAGCTCTACGAAGACCCACTAACATTCGCAAAGCTAGATCCAGAATACTTTGACTTCATGATCGGTATCCTTAGGAGAACTCTCTGATGCTTACCATGACAATAGAAGGAGTTGTCTGCGAGTTCTCTAGGTTAGGTGTATGGACTTCGTCTAACGAGACTCTAGAACTCGTGTTGAACTCTCTAACTGAGTACGCCAAAACTAAGTACTCACCCGCTTACGGAGACAGAATATCTTGGTTGTTCTATCAAGTGGTTGAGTCGGTTAAACCGGACAGCTACAAAGACACTTACAAGCCAAACCGTGTAGGTGGTGACATACCTGTGAACTACTAGGAGAGCTAGGTGTGGATGGATTCTCTGTTACTGAAAGTAAGATTCTCAACGTCCTACTAGACGGCAAACCTCACATACCCGAAGAGATCATGGACAGTTACGGTGATGGATTCACGACTAGAAAGAACTTAGCAGTCCATATCTGTCACATAAGAAAGAGACTTGAGCCTAGGGGTGAAACTATCGTCTGTCTCTCTAGGGGTAGGGTTAGGTCGATTGCATATCAGTGGGTAAGACTCCTACCTAGTGCCTGCGACGGTAGGAGTTAAAACAGGTAGGGCTAAAACAAGACCAACTAGGGTAGCGAACAAGAGGTAAACTACTACAGACTTACTCCTTAGCTAGCTGACGTTTGTCATATGACTAAGGAGTAAGGCTGTGGAACTCAGCAACCTTACCGCTAATCTTGCGGGTAAGACCCGTAGAGGACGACTTAATGGAGAGGACTACCTAGTGGCTCCTCTCTCTATGCTCGTTGAGGGAGTTCTTAACGGAAGCCAAGGTCCGCTACTCTACCCAGCAGATGAGATCACTAAGAACGTAGACGCATGGAATGGAATGCCGATTGTTGTTACTCATCCGACAGTCAATGGTATTCCGGTTTCCGCCCGTTCTCCTGACATACTTGAGACCTTCGGTATCGGCTATGTATTCAACGCCACCGTTAAGGGTAAGCTGGTTGCCGAAGGTTGGTTCAATATCGAGAAGACCCGTAAGGTCGATGATCGAGTATTGAACGCTCTAGAGTCTGGTACCCCTATTGAGTTGAGTACCGGTCTCTTCACTACTAATGAGCCAGCCGAAGACGGTGCTGTGTTCAACGGTAAAGAGTATTCCTTCGTGGCTCGTAACTACCGACCAGATCACCTAGCAGTCTTACCCGATGAAGTTGGGGCTTGCTCTCTTAATGATGGTTGCGGGGTACTAGTCAATCAAGAAGGGTACAAGCCCACTAAGGCTATGATGGAAGAGGCAGAGAGAGGACTAGAGTGGAGAAAGGAATACAACAGAGGCGGAACTGAGGTAGGTGTAGCTCGGGCAAGAGACATAAAGAATGGGCGTAGTCTAAGTGCTCAAACAGTTAAGAGAATGAAAGCCTACTTTGACAGACACGAAGTAGACAAGAAATCAGACGACTTTAGCCCCAGCGGTTCTGGATACCCTAGTGCTGGTCGTATTGCTTGGTCACTTTGGGGTGGTGATGCAGGTAAGACCTGGGCAGAAAACATAGTGAAAAGAATGAACGAAGAATCGACCTTAAACAAAGACACCAAACCAGGACTACTCAATAGAATCATGGATGCTGTAGGTTCTGTACTTAGTCCGACACAAAACAAACTGAGTTACAGTGACATCCAAACCCAACTGATGAAGCAACTCAACATTGCTAGTGATTCAGAGTTTTGGGTTGAAGATGTTTATAAGACATCGGTGGTCTACCATCGAGACGGTAAGTTGTATCAACAGAACTTTACAGTTGGTACAAATGACGTAGTAACTCTGTCTGATGACTCTCCGGTTGAGGTTATTAGGAAAACCAACTATGTCAAAGTGAACAACGCTAGCAACGTAGCTAGTGACGTGGCTCCCGAAGTAGGGAGCGAAGACCAGGAGCGAATCCCTACTGGCAATAATAAGGAGCCAGAAGTGAACGAAGACCAGAAGAAGACTTTGATTGATGACCTAGTCGCTAACTGCTCGTGCTGGAGCGATGATGACAGAGAGGTTCTGAATAGCTTTAGCGACGAGAAGTTGAGCAAGCTATCAGAGCACTCTAAGAAGGTCCGTAAACCCAGTGAGACACCTACTCAACCTACTGCGAATTCTAAGCCTACTGAAGAACCTGTTAAGAAGCAGATGACCGACGAAGAGTGGTTCGCTAGTGCTCCTGCTGGTGTTCGTGCTGCCGTTACGAATGCAGCTAAGATCGAGAAGAGAGAACGGGAAACCCTTATCTCTAAGCTCACCGCTAACTCAGAAGACGACAAGAAGGAAGCTCTAGTAGCTACGCTCAATACTAAGTCTCTAGAAGACTTGGAACTGATGGCGTCTCTTATTCCGGCTGCTCCTTCTTCTCAGGAACCTAACCGTAAGGCTAGCTGGTTCGGTTCTGTTCCTGCTGTTCAAACCAATAACTCCAAGCAAGAACTTGATGAAGACGACTTGCTGATTCCTCCTACTATCAACTTCGCAGAGTCTGCCTGAAGTTGGTTAGGGTCTATACAAACACAAACACAAGATCAAAGGACATAAGACATGGCGAGAGGAAATGGGATCATTGTCTCTAGTGAACCTAGGGGTGTCTTCAAGGAAGGTACTCTCACCGGAGCACTGAAGCCTGGAATTATCTGTCAGGTCGATATCAGCGAAGGTCTAGACAGTAACGGCAACTTTACGTACGAACCTTTCAACTCAAGTGCTGATGGTGTTCGTCCTATTGGACCGTTTCTGATTCTTCTTCACGACAACCTTAGGGGGAACCTGAGCACTACTGCCTATGCTAGCGGTGATCATGGATTCCTTTATGTACCTGTCGCTGGTGAAGAGTTTAACTGCATCATCGGTGATGTGGCTGGTACCGGTGACGATCATACGTTCGGTGAAGTTCTAATCGTTGACGATGGTACTGGTGAGCTGATTACGACTACGGGTACGCCTGAGTGTGAACCGTTTATGTTGCTCGAAGCTATCACCGATCCTACGGCAGATACTTTGGCCCACGTTATCTACAGCGGGTATTGATACCCTCTTAACTACAACCAACGATCCAAACACAAAGGAAACTATAGATGTTTGTTGATATTCCTGTCGGTAACATGGGTGCTGAGGACTTCGGTCCTACGTCTGCTGGTGACGTTCTAACGCAAGCTCGATTCGATACGGGTATGCTTAGACCGTTCATTGATCGCAGCGGACGCAAGTGCGTTACGATCAATACTGGCGAATTCAAGTACGATAAGGACTTGAAGAAAGACGTTCCAGTTTACAAGAAAGTCTTGGTCAAAGACCTAGTTGCCAACGACATCAATCTACCTGTCTTCAATGCTACTTCTCTCCGTAAGGATGAGTGGTTGCAGTTGGATAGGGTTGTTGTTCGTGCTGCTCGTCAGAGACTACGTGCCTGGAGCGATCTTGCTGCCGCTAATACCTTTGGTGGTTTTAACGGTATGAGCAAGATGGTCCTTGAACACGAGAAGATGAGTGATCCAGGTGAAGCTCTCGTTGATATGGACGGTCTGGCTGAAGGTCGGACTGACGAACCTAGATTCCAACTCGAAGGTTTGCCCCTGCCGATCACTCACGCCAACTTCTGGTATAGCCGACGACGTTTGGCTGTCAGCCGGAATACGGGTACTCCTCTAGATACTACGTCGGCTGAAGCTGCTGCCCGTAGAGTCGCAGAGAAAGTTGAGCAGACTACTATCGGTACTGTTACGGGTATCACCTACGGTAACGCTAGTGACTACGGTAACAATCCGACCGTCTACGGCTACACGAACTACCCAGACCGTGTTACCAAGACTGATATGACTGCTCCTACGGGGTCTAATGGTTCTGCTGTTCTGACTAGCTGGCTTGCTCTGCGAGACAGCATGTATAACCAGAACTTCTATGGTCCGTTCATGGCTTACGTCTCTACGGACTACGAGCAGTACCTTGACAACCTGTTCTCTACTAGCGAACCGTCTGCTGGCTCTCTTCGTCAGAGACTGCTTCAGATTGACGGTATCCAAGACATTAAACGTCTTGACTACTTGACCAACACCTTTACGGTGATTCTCGTTCAGATGACTTCCGACGTGGCTAGAGCGGTTAATGGTATGGACCTTACTACCGTTCAATGGGAGTCTCAAGGCGGAATGAGAATCAACTTTAAGGTGATGGCTATCTATGTGCCTCAGCTCCGCAGCGACTATAGCGGAAACTGCGGTATCGGTCATGGTACGACTGCCTAAGGAGTCTCCACACACTCCTTAACTTCCAACGTCGTACCTTCGCAACCCTCACCCCTGTGATACCTACTAGCAGGGGTGAGGGATTTTCTTAGTACCGAGTAGGAACAGGAGCTAAACCGTGTCAAACATTTACAGAGTCCTCAGAGGTAGTCACTACGAACAAGGCAAGAAGTTCAAGCAAGGAGACATTCTGAATAGTCTCTCGAACCTTGAAAGAATGAATTCACCCGGAGCAATTAAGTTCCAGAAGATGCCCGAAGGTACTCCACTCAAAGGCGGTGAGCCTGTAGGTAGTTTCAATACAGCTAACGAACAACCTAGCGTCCAAGCTTCAACGAACGTAGTTACACCAGACACCGAAGAACTAGAGTCTATGTCTGTTGCTGAGTTGAAGCAAATGGCATACGACTACGAACTAGACTTCAAATCTTCGGTTACCAAAGCAGAGCTAGTTAATCTATTGTCTGAAGCTCTGTCATAATCTTTGTAGGTACTTGGATTGGTATTGCTATGGCTAGAACGAATGAGACCGAAGTTAGAGAGCTGATTGAAGTCTCTTCAGACCTTAATCTGACGGCATTCATTACCGCAGCGAACGGTCTAACGTCTCAACTAGCGTCGGCAGACAGTGACGGTGAGCTATCGACTACAGAACTCAGGATGATCGAAGCTTACCTAGCTGCCCACTTCGCTAGTCATAGGGATCAGCAATACCAATCCAAGTCTACAGGAAAGGCTAATGCCACGTTTCAAGGTAAGACTGATATGTATCTAGAGTCTTCTTTGTGGGGACAGACTGCAATGATGCTAGATACTACGGGTTGGCTTGCTAAACGTAACAAAGAGAACAAGGAAGGCGGGAAACGGAAGCTTTCTGTCACTTGGTTAGGTAAACCACCTAGCACGCAAGACGACTACGAAGATAGGGACTAACCTAGTGTACCCAGAACTAACAGATAGATTCCAGACTGTAGTCTACTGGGAGAAGAGTTCGGTTGATGACTACGGTGAACCAACTATCTCTAGCGGTGTTGAGTTAAGTGTTAGGTGGGAACGAGAGACTAACGAAGTCCTCTCACCTACGGGCGAAACTATCAACACTGACATCACTCTAACCGTAGACCAAGAGTTAGTAGTTGGTTCGCTAGTTTGGTACGGAATTGAAGAAGACTTACCCGACGACGTAACAACTACGACTAACCTTTATCAAGTGGTTGCCTACGAAGAGATACCGGACGTGAAGAATCGAGTAGCGTCTAAGGTTGCTTACCTCAAGAGATTCAACGACACCCTACCAACAATCTCTTAGGACTAGACCGATGGCTACAGTAAACCTTCACCTAGTTTCTACGTTCAACGTACGTAACGCATACTGGTTGGCTCTCTGTAGCAAGATTGCGTACTCTTCTCCTCAGGAAGCTAGCGAGAGGTTCCAAGACATAGGGTTTGACTCTGTTGTTGGGTATAACGAGTTCGACGACTACGTTGATACAGAGTACTACCTTTGCTCGACTGATACGTTCCAAGTCTTAGTCTATAGGGGAAGCAATAATCTAGCCGATTGGTTAGCGAATTTTGACTACACCAAAGTACCCATTAAAGGGTTAGGTGATTCGGCTAAGGTTCATGCCGGGTTCATGAGAGAGAAGGGTCTGGCTACTGACATACTAGCAGGACACATAGATAAGTCCAAACCATTATTCATAACTGGACACAGTAAAGGAGCTTGTCAAGCTCTCGTAGAAGCTGTTGAGAGAACCTACAGAGCTTTACCTGTCCTAGCTGTTTATGCCTACGCACCGTCTAGAGTCTTCAATATAGCTGGGTCTATCACTTACAACTACATCCTAGGTAACAAGACCCATAGGTTTGTAAACAACAACGACACAGTCTGTAGGCTACCGCCTAGGTATTGGAACTACAGACACGTTGGACAACTAGCCTACATCAACCGACATGGGAGCTTAGTTAATCCTGCTCCTAGTCCATTGTTCTTAGGTTGGGATAGGTTGTTAGGTAGATTCAGCAAACACGGTTTAACCGATGGCACTAGGGACCACAACATAGACAGCTATGTGATGAGTCTATACCGGTCAATGGTGTCTGGAGGTTGGTAGTGTGGTTACGAAGTCAATCACAACTCTTATTATTATCCTGTCTCTATGCTCAACAGCTTTAGGTCGGAAGATTGATGCGGTAGTCAAGATTGATAGTCCTAGCTCTCAAGGCTCAGGGGTTATCGTTACTCCAGACGGTGTAGTCTTAACTGCATTCCACGTAGTACCTAGTGAACCAATCACCGTTACAGTCAAAGGTAAGAAGTACCAAGCCAGGATCAAGAACAAACCTTACGGCAACAAACCTTCGGTAGTCTCTCTACAGTTAGACGGTAAGTTTGATGACTACATGGGTATCGCTAGCGAGTCACCTAAGATTGGTTCTAAGGTTTGGTTTGCGGGATACCCTAGTAACAAATTCAACTCAAAAGTCACCTATGTATCAGCTACAGCAGAGACTAGCCGATTGGCTTACGGTCCTAAGGGTTCAGAGTATTGGTGTATAGGAGTCAGAGACGTAGCCAAACCGGGTTATAGCGGTGGACCTTTGTTTGATGAGAAGTACAACGTCTTAGGAATCTGCTTTGCTTCAAACTTACCCGAAGGAACACCAGGACTAAGTAGTGACAGTAGAGTTTCAATTCACCAAGCTGAAGGTAGTAACGAAGATTGGCAATCAGTATTCTTTCATACTCAGTACCTTCACATAGCAGCAGACACAGAGACCTTTGAGTATGTAGCTAGTAACACCACGTCCAAGCCTGTGTTGACTATCTTCCACTCATATACGTGTCTGCCTTGTAAGAGATTAGTTCACGAGTGGAATACAGACCGTGAGTTTAGACAGTGGTTGAAAGACCGGTTCATTGTGAAGTGGGTTAATACGGAGAGGATCAACCCCGCGACTAACTACCCCGAACCAGACCCAGCAGTCTACGGTCTTCGAGCTAAGTACAAAGTGACCTCGATTCCGTTTGCTGTACTTGAACCGGGTAACTTCTTTGCTGGCTACTCTAGTGACAGTAAGTTCAAGAGAGACTGCGAAGAACTTCTAAAGTACCGTACAGCTCCACCCCCACCTAAAGACTTACCGGTAGAGATTAAGCCTGACGACAATAGTCTAGACGCTCCTCTACCTATTGAAGAGAAGAACGAACCTAGCCGTTGGCAGACTATTGAGAAGCGAGAGACTAGCACTAACGAATACACCAAACCCGAAGAAGATCAGGAAGAGAAGACTACTACAACCCTTCCGGCTCAGACTGCTCCTGAGCATCCTTCTACGGGTTCAGCGGTGCCCGATAACAAACAGAAGGATGGGTCTGAGTCGGAAGGCTTCTTCTCAGGAATCACCGGTGGGGTAGGGAAAACCGCTCTACTCGTAGGACTAGGAGCACTTACAGGCGGTTTGCCGTGGTACGTACCCCTAGGGATGCGTGTAGGAAGGCGTATTTTCGGCTCTAGAGCGTCTCGAACGTCTAACCCGCCCGAATACCCATCTAATGCAGCAGAGAGCTTTACAGCCGATTCTCGCGGCTCTCCTAGAGTGTCCGGTAGTTCGACACCTACGACAGATAACCCGTTCCGTAGTCTGCTAGACAAAGAGAGAGCAAGCTGGCACACAGAGAGACTAGGACTTGTGAGCAAGATCGAAGGCTTACAAACACAGGTCAACAGTCTAAGAAACCGTGAGCAGGTAGTAACCTATCAAGAGGTTCAGGCTGACGATGGTTTAGCAAGAATGCGAGAAGCTCAGAGACTCGTATCCCAACAGTATCCTAATAAGGCTTCAACGATCCGCATGATTGAACAAGCCTACCAACTACTCTTATCAGGAGAGGGTAAAGTCAATGCCTAATGAAACACCAGAGAGCAAAGCAATTCTAGACGCTAACGACAAGACACCTAGGTTTCAGCCAGAGAGCTATGACCCGTCTACTAACAAGTTCGGTTCTAGTGAAATCTGGTGGTGGGATAACGGACAGTGGGGTCAGGCCGGTTACGCTATTCCTAATGACGGTGGAAAGCCTGTTACTGGTAACGAGACTGTTAGAGGAATCCATCGGTTTATCGGTCTTGAACTATTCAACTTGATGCACCGTCCAGACGTTCTATTCAGTAGACCGTTTAATGCTGAGTGGTTGTTTGATCTAAACAAGATGCTCACTCTTGGTATTAAGAGATTGAGCGATATGACAGTAGGTTGGACAGACGACCGTAAAGGTGATGCTATCCACGCTGTCAATACTCCTGGTGCGTTTCTCTACTTCCCTGTTCCATACTTCGGAGACAGAGTTAGGCAGTCTGATGCTCGTAAGTGGTGCGGTCAGATTCTTATCCTATTGGGTGAGATTATGCAGCACTCTGACAACGAGTACTCTGACGACATTACTGACTTCCTAACTAGCGTAGTGCAGAAAGGTTTGCTCCGTATTAAGCAAGACATGGCTATGAAGTATCTAGGTATGTCTAGGGAGCAAGTTGAGGCACCGACGTTTGAGATAGCTCCTAATGCTTTTGATAAGGGTGTCTATAATCCTGAGAACCTATTCACCACTAGCGAGATGATCGAGGAGAGGAGACCTACGCTATGGATTCCTTCTACGAACGATCTAACCCCGATTAAGGGTATCCCAGCTAACGTCGCTAACATCTGGAAGAGACGATGGCCTGATGCTCCTGGATTTGATGGAGACGGTGGAGCTCATGAGTCAGCGTTTCCGGGTGGTGGCGGTGGAATAGTTAAGACTCCTGGCTCTAGATGAGGTTTGGTATGAAGTGGCTTAGCCTAGGTCTGTGTGTGTTCGTTATGTTGGGTTTGGTTGCTCCCGTATCAATAGCTGAAGCACCGGACCTAGGTTGGACCACTACTGCTAGAGTCGTCTATGTAGTTGATGGCGATACGGTAGACGTAGAGATACGAAGAAGACTGAGAATAAGGCTGTTAGATTGCTGGGCACCGGAGAGCAGGACTACAGATCAGGAAGAGAAAGTAAGAGGACTAGCTGCTAAGAAGTTCCTCAAAGAGTTAATTCAAAACAAGCAAGTAGTGTTACACATACCTACCAACGGGTCTGAAGACATAAAGGATATTCTCACCCTCAATAGAGTCCTAGGTAAGTTATATCTAGATGACGAAGACGTGAGTGAGACTATGGTAGCTAACGGATACGCGACTAAGACTAAGGAGAATTGATATATGACTAATCTAACTGGCGACAATCCGTTTGAGCTAGCTCTAGCTACCAACTCTGCTGATACAGAGTTCGCCTCTAAATTACCCACAACCAATGAGCCTAGCGGTAACGGAGTGTATGACCCTTCAGCGTTCGGTCCCGTACCTAATACTATCTTAGTTCTACCGTGCGGTACTGATGCTGCTAATGAAGCATTCGATATGAGGATTATTGGTTGGTCTAAGGACAATCAAGCAACTCCTGTCTGGATTCCTGTGCCTCTATTTCAAGGTACTGTTACGCTAGGCAACATTGTGGGTTATACGGGTAGCCGATTCCTAGCTGATACGATTGCTGCTGCTAGTTGGGTCAACACTAATACATCTGTTGAAGTTGTTAGTCCTACAGGAGACATTCCAGCTCATATCCACGTAGACATCAAAGGATTTACCCTAATTGAATTCCTGTTTGATTTAGACAGTGCTGCGGGTGCCAACGCATTAGTTAAGGTTCTGAACTGATGAGTACTAGGTTAAGTACACAAAGGATAGTATCCCTACCTGTTAGAAGAAGGATAAGCACAGTAGGAGGCGCAATCACGGACGCGTGGGCACCGACCGACATCAGCGGTCTGCAACTGTGGGCTGATGCGAGATACCAGGTGTATTCCGACGCAGGATCGACACCAGCGGTTAACAATGACCCTGTGCAGCAGATTAACGACCGCAGTGGGAACAACCGCACGTGGTCGCAGGCTACGCTCGCCAAACGCGGTACGTACAAAACGGGCGTTCTCAATGGCCAGCCGGGCATTCTGTTCGACGGGACTGATGATTTTTTCGACATTGCAACATCGTGGTCGTTGACCGATTGCACGATATTCTATGTGTTGAAGATTCCGTCCGACATTACATCAGCGACGGCAGCGCAAGCCACTCTCTACACTCAGGCTGGTGGCTCAGCAGGGGATGCTGCGTGCGGTCTGATTCTGGGCGACACGGGGCTGCCATCGTCTGAGGTGTGTACGCAATTAGCCTACACGGGTGCGGTCGACAATAAATCATACGGCAGGGGTTGCACGTCAACAATGACAGCGGGTGCGTACATCATCACGTCTCAACTCAACGGGACGTCAGAGACAATCCGCCACAACGGGTCAGCCCTGCCGCTGTCTACTATCGGGGCAGATGGCACGCTGGATTCGTCCGACGGGGCAAGGCGATACAACCAGACCGCTTGGCGTTTTGGAGCGAATCCATCGGGAGCGGCTAATCTGTCGGGGCACCTGTTTCAGTGTCTTGTCTACGACTCGGCGTTAAGCGGCGACCATATTGCATTGGTCGAGTCGTACCTGTCTGACATCTACGGCATCGCGGTGTAGCCATGAGCAGCGACTACACATACAGAGTGCTGATCATTATTCCTGCGGCAAAACTCGCGGCGATGAACGCAGCGGCAGCGGCGTACTTCGACCCGTTGGGTGGTCAGTTCACGTTTACCGTTCCGTTGCTGTCGTCGGGAGTCGCGACGCATTATGCGTGCGAGTCGTCCGCGAGGCAGCAGTCGTTTGCAGTGTTGGCGCAGCTCGCTGGCAGCAACTCGGACTGCACGATGTGGGTGTCCGGTGAACCAACAGAGGATGCCGAGTCGGCATTCGCCGGGCTTGGGAACGTGACGGTTGGCGACTACGTCGCAGGTGATGTGTTTAAGAGTCTAGGTATTAGTAGACCTAATCTTCTGGGTAGTTAATACAACTCAGAGTAACTGACGTCAGTAACGGTAAGGTTACCTATGACTTCCAATCAGCAGACGTAGACGTAGCTGGAGAGTACTACGGTTACTTCGTAGTCTACACAGGTAGTGAGTCTGATACTTTTCCGGTTAAGAGAAGAGACCTGAAAATAGTTATTCACGCTGATTAAAGAAGGCTAGTAGTAAGGTTCTTCAATGTGGATATTTCTAGCATAGGTGAATGGTTTGATGTTGGAGAAAGACTTCTTAGCTGGGGTGTTGCTGCTGGTGGTGTCGCTCTTCTTTGGCGGAAGCACGTTATTTCTATCATTCGTAGTGTTCAATTTGCTTCTGATCTTCGGGATGAATTCGGTTCCGAAGCTGCGAAAGAAATCATCACACGTTTGGAGATTGCAGAGACCGCAGCAGAGCTTACAAGAGAGACCAAAGCAGAGTTAGACATAGTAGACGAGATACTATGTGACGCACTCCAAATTGGAATCTTCTATTGTGATCTAGATGGCAACTGTATTCATGCTAACGGTTGGCTATGTAGGTCATTCGGTCTACCTAGAGAGAAGATGCTTGGAAACGGATGGCTTCGGGCTATCCATAAAGATGATCAAGACAGAGTGTACGAAAGTTGGAGAACAAAGGTTACCCAGTCTAGACCTTACTCAGAGTCTTACAGGGTACAGAACATAGCAACCGGAAAAGAATGGGAAGCAGTAGCTAGAGCAAGTGAGTTGGTTAAAGACGGTAAACCAATTCTATATGTCGGATCAGTTAGACCAAAAACAGTGAAGTTCGATAGTGACCCAGCAAGACCAAAACACTAAGGAGCATAGGGTGAGTCAATTAACTAACAATCACCATCACCCTATGTGGGGTCTTCTTCGTCTAGCTATCCTAGCTGTCATACTCTATCTAACAGCAAACGACTTCGACGAGACTGAGATTCTGACACTACTCTTCTTCTCAGGAGGAGAGGCGGGAACAGAGACAGCTCAAAGACTATTGGGTAGAAGTAATGGCTAGGTCTAATAACGTCAAAGGCGTAGACAGACTGGTAGGTAAGCTCAAGGCTAGGAAAAGGTCTTCTAAGACACAGGAAGGGTCAGTTATAGTAGGCTCGTTCGGTGTTAAGTACGCTGTTTACGTACACGAGAACCTAGCGGCATATCATCACGTAGGTGAAGCTAAGTTCTTAGAGAATGCCTACCGAAGAAACCGCAAGCAAGTTATCAAGACGGTTCTAAGAGGGTTCAAATCAGGTTTGTCTATAGTTCAGTCGCTAGCTGTGGGAGCACTCTTAATCCAAAGAGACTCCATGAAGAATACCCCTGTTGATACGGGCAACCTAAAGGGTAGTCACGAAGTCAGGATAGAGAAGCAATGACAGGACAGCTAGACCATAGTCCAGAAGACATTGTAAGACGCTCCCTAATAAACAATGCTCTAGGTACGTTACCTAGTGCTAGCGGTAGTTGGCCTATAGGTGTTGCTGTGGAATCTGAGAATCCAGACTCTTGCATAACTGTCTACGGTACAGAAGGAATCGACCAAGGACGTGATATGGTCGCTTCGTCTAGAACAGAAAAGTACGGAATCCAAATAAGAGTTAGATCAGCTAAGTATACAGACTGCTTCGGTAGGGCAAGAGATATAGCAGAGGTTCTAGACTCAACTATCTATAGAGAGTCGGTAACCATAGACAGCTCAACCTATCTGATTCAAGCAATAACAAGAACCGGTCCACCTTTGTTCATAGGTAAGGACTCTCCAACTAGCAAGAGAACAGTATTTGTAGTGAATGCTGTCGCGTCAATAACCAAGACTTAAAGGAAGTCAGAAATGACACTAAGCACAACCTCACGATCAACTCCTGTTGGTTCAAGACTAGACGATGGATTTAGTACAAAAATTGCGTTCGCTGCTGATGCCGACGTATCTTTCTGGGAGAAGACTGTAACTCCGCCTGGTATCGACGGTGGTGATCCTATTGACATTACCAACATGTTCAATAGTGCTACCCGAACCAAGGCAGCTAGAAGTCTCTACGAAGTAACCGACGCTAGTGCCACGGTAGCCTATGATCCTGTTGTCATTGATCAGATCCTAGCTCTAGTCAATGTTAACGGTTCTATCACGGTTCACTTCCCTAACGGAGACACTCTAGACTTCTTCGGTTATCTTCGGTCGTTTACTCCTCAAGAGAACCAAGAAGGAGAAGAACCCCTAGCCGACATCGTCATTGTTGCTACCAATGTTGACTCGTCCACCGGAGCTGAAACGGCACCTAACTACAAGACTTCGGTTGGTACTGACTAACCCCTAACCACTTAACTCAGGAGCGAAGAACTATGGGAGTTGAAGAACTGAACTTTGAAGATGTAACACTGATCGAGATTCCAGTTAAGATTGGAGGTGATCAATACATCTTACGTGAGGCTACAGGAGAGGCAGCGGTTAACTACCGGAACGCTATGCTAGCTTGCACTCAATTAGGAGAGAGCGGTAAGCCGCAATCTATCCGCAATCTAGCTAGCGTTGAGCCTCTTCTAGTCTCTTACTGTCTCTACTACGCTGACGGCCCTAAGAAGGGTCAGAACGTACCTAAACAAGTCATCCTCTCTTGGAAGAACAAGATCGTTAAGACTCTCTATGAGAAGGTCAAAGAGATTTCAGACCTAGACGAGAGCGAAGACAAGAAAGACCAAGCAGAGGAAGACAGGGGAAACGAGTAAAGGAGTTAGACGGTTGGTTTGTTCTAGCCACCCATCTCAGAATGCCTCTAGCTAGAGTTCTCAAGGAAGTAACTCATAGAGAATACCGACTATGGATGGTGTGGTTAGAACAAGACCAAGACCGGACAACTCCTGACCAGTATTACCTGATGCAGATAGCTCAAGAAGTCCGACGAGTCCTATCTAGAAACAAGAAGTCAATTAAGCTTCGAGACTTCCGAATAAGGTTCACTAGGAAGAAGACCAAACCTAAGACTCAACGAGACAAAGACGAAGCCACTAAGCTCAGTAGGGCTAGGTGGTTTTCTTTCTTAGGTATGAAAGGCAGTAAAGACTATGGCTAGTGAACACGAAGTTGAGAATCTAGTCGTAAGACTGACCGGAGAGAACTCAGGCTACAAGAAGACTCTTGATGAGTCATCGAAAGCTACTCAACGATTCGCTAGAGACGTAGACGGTAAGCTTCGAGACTCTCAAGGTAGATTCTTGTCTGGGTCTAAGAAGCTGAGAGCTGAGTTGTCTATGGCTAATGGAGTCTTGGCTAAGTCTAAGGTCTTAGTCGGTTCATTAGCTACGAGTCTACGAGGAGCTGGTACGGCAGCTAGAACAGCGGGTAAGAGTCTATCTGTCGCTCTAACTCTGCCTGCTATAGCTGCCGGTGGGGTAGCTGTTAAGTCATTCGCTAGCTTTGATCAGGCGATGACTGAGTCCACGTCTATCATGGCTGTGACTGCTGAGCAGACCGATAGAATGAGGAAAGCTGCTCTTAACCTTTCGGCTGGAGGAGAACTACAACAAGGACCAACAGACCTAGCTGAGTCATACTTCTTCCTAGCTAGTGCGGGTAAAGACGCAGAACAGTCTATGGCTCTGTTGCCTAAGGTCAGTAAGTTTGCTACTGCCGGTGCGTTTGATATGGCACTAGCTACAGACTTACTTACCGACGCTCAGTCTGCGTTAGGTATGACTAGCAAAGACTTGACTCAAGACACAGAGAATCTAGCTAGAGTCGGTGATGTACTAGTCAAAGCCAATACTCTAGCTAATGCATCAGTACAACAGTTCTCTGAAGCAATAACGAATCGTGGCGGTGCTGCTCTAAAGTCTTACAATAAGACGGTTGAAGAAGGTGTTGCCGTCTTAGCTGCTTACGCTGATCAAGGTATCAAGGGTAACGTAGCAGGTTCTAACCTAGCGCGCGTTATGCTTCTTCTCAGTAAGGCAGCTAGCGACAACGCTAAGGCACATAAAGAACTCGGATTCTCTGTATTTGATAGCACAGGGAAGATGAGAAACATGGCGGACATAATCGCCAACATAGAGCAAGTAACTAACGGGATGAGTGACGAACTCAAATCAGTTACTCTAACCCAACTAGGTTTCACAGCAGAAGTTCAGGCAGCCATTTTACCCCTGCTAGGTACTTCAGATGCAATCCGCAGATACGAGACAGAGCTAAGAAACGCTAAGGGCATCACAGAAGAAGTTGCCGACAAGCAGATGAAGTCTTTCAGCAATCAGATGGGGATTTTAAAGAACCAAATCAACGTAGCAGCTATAGAGATCGGTGAGACTCTAGCTCCTATGATCGGCAAGCTGTCTTCATATCTGTCTCAGGGTATTAAGTACTGGAGACAACTAAGCCCTGAGCTTCAACGTACGATCCTACTGGTAGCTGCTGTAGTCGCCGGTATCGGTCCTTTGCTAGTTGTCCTAGGTACTCTTGCCAGTGCGTTAGGTACCGTCCTAGGTCTGTTATCGGCTCTTCTAAGTCCTATTGGTCTAATTACTGCGGCTGTAGCTGGCCTAGTCTACGTCCTAGTTGATATGACAGTAGGCTGGGATAGAGCACTTCAGGCAGTCAAGGAGTTCGCTACTCGTGCCCTAGGGTTCGTTATGAACTTTAGAGAGAACATGGGTATGCTTACGGAGTGGATGAAGAATAACTGGCTAAACGTCCTCAAAGATATAGTCAATGCGTTCATAACATTCCACAACAACATGAACCACAACCTAGGAGTCATCCTAGGTACAATGCTAGAAGTGTGGTGGGAGTGGGCTAAGGCTGTTGGGTCTGCTGTTAAGTGGGTGTTCAGTGTTGAGTTCTTAAAGTGGACTGGTGAAGGTCTAAAGAGAGCTTTAGAACTTGTTGGAGAGTTTGCGGGTAAAGCTGCCGACCTACTAAAGAAAGGACTGACCGGACAGGCTATCGGTGTTGATACGATTAAGAATTCAGTCAAGGTCTTTGAGCAAGAGGTAGCGAAACAGAAAGCAGAGGAGAAACCGGCAGAAGACCTAGGCGAAGGTTTCCTAGAGAGAGTCGGCAACATACTGAAGAGAGACGCAGGCAAGCTAAAGTCCCCTCTTCAGGGATTTGTAGCACAGACTGAGAAACTCCCTGAATTCAATCTAAAGGTGAACGGAGTTAAGCTTGAGGAACAACTACCCGAAGAGTTGAACGCTATAGGTCAGATGGCTGGTCAAGCTGCTGGTATGGGTATAGATGAAGGAGTTAATAAGGCTACGCAAGAAGTCGGCAGAGCTACACCAGAAGTTATTCAAGGTGTTGCTGCCGGTAGTGCTGAGTCTCTTAGTCGGATACAAGCCTACCAGTCAGGCATTCCTGAACTTAATCCCAGACAAACACAACAACCGTCTAAACAAGAACAAGGTGAGAAGCTTTGGCGTGAAATCTCTAGCGGTATTCAACTGCTAGTAGAGATTGGTCAGGAGCAGCTAGAGAACTTCAAACTAGACATAAAACCAGCAGGACTTTGATAGATGGCTACGGCAATAATCGGCAACGGTCCTAACCACTGGTCGCTAGAGCAGGATGACGAAGGACAAAGAGTTTATAGAGTCACCTTCAAAGTAAGTTCGTTATACACTGACGGTCCAAACACTGTTGTAAATACTAACGGTCTACCTGTTCCGGGTGATGTTTGGAACTTCGGTAACGATTTAGATATTTGGGCTTTCTGTACCCGTAGAGCTTCAGTACGTCCTATCATCTCTAAAGACGAGCCAACCACAGCTTGGTACGTTGATAGGTACTTCAGTACTAATCCTCAGTCTCTATGTCAAGACGACGAGATAGACGACCCACTACTCAAGCCTCAATCGGTTAGTGGTACGTTTGTCAAGTTCTCAGAGGAAGCTGTAGAGGACAAAGACGGCAACCCAATTAAGACATCATCGCACGAGATTATTAGGGGACCACAAGTAGAGTTCGATGCAGGTAGACCTACGGTACACATAGAGCAGAACGTAGCTAGTTTACAGCTCAGTCTTCTGTCTCAACTCTACAATAATGTCAATGACTCTACGCTATGGGGTCTCGGACCTAGACGAGTTAAGCTAAGTAACATCAGTTGGGCTAAGCACTACTATGGAACTTGTTACACGTATTACACCCGTGTCTTCGACTTTGACATCAACTATGCTACGTTTGACAGAGACATAGTTGACGAAGGAACAAAAGCACTACATGGACGTTGGCCGACTGACGAAGAGATAGCTAGAGGTATCAATCACTGGGTCTTAATAGACATCGACGGTGCAACTCCAGACTACAACAACCCATCCCACTTCTCACGTTACAAAGACCGCAACGGTGAGAATGCTAGGTGTCTACTAGACGGGTTTGGTCAACCTATAGATGGTACTCTACCGGGTACGGGTACGGGTACGGGTAGTGGAGCACTTACAACAGGCAACGTAGCTACGATTAGAGTTAAGAAGTACATAGAAGCTGACCTAACTCAACTAGGTATCCCTACAGACTTGGAGGCTTAATACTGTGGCTAATGAAGCAACTATCAGAAGCTCTCTCACAATTAAGAAGGGCAACATAGACTTTGCCTCAAGACCCGGTAGCTTTCAGGCAGACGTTAGCGGAACTAACGGACCTACACCGGGAGCAATCGCAGTAGCTACGGCAGGAACCGACGTAGACCTATCAGAACTGACTACACCGGGTCTATGTAACATCAAAAATCTAGACTCAACTAACTACGTTGAGTACGGAATCTGGGATGGAGCTACGTTTCACGAGTTAGGAGAGATTCAGGCAGGAGAAGACTACACAATCAGACTGAGTAGGAACTTCACGTCAACATCACTAAGACTCAAAGCAAACACCGCAGCGGTTAAGGTTGTGGTCAGTTGTTTTGAGGCTTAACCGTTACTAGCTAGCAAATGGAGGAGCGACCATGCCTAGCAACCAACCTACACCGGTACCAGAAACTGATCCTAAATTAATTGATCTCAAACTTCAGGCACAGCAAGACATACCCAACACTAAACGTCTTTCAGTTCTACTTCAGCTCTATCACGTCACTCCATCAGCTAGACCCACTTCTCTCAGAGAGCACTTCAGCAGGGAACTAGAACACGACGAGCAGACTTACTATAGGTCACTCAGAGTAGATAGCGGTTGGACTTCGATTAGTACTTCTTGGCTACACGGTCTAGGATTAAGTGCTATAGTGTTAGTCAATACAGGTAAAGATTCGATTCAGCTAGGTACTAACCTCAAAACACCCACACAAATCTCAGACGATATAGCTCCAGGCGAGTTCTTTGTTCTAACCTGCCCTAGTCCCGTGATCGTCCAACACTTGATAGTCAAGTCTTCGTCTAACAGTCGAGCTGAATTCTACGCCATACCCAACTAGGTTAAGACAATGACTGGCTCTCTTAGGACGTTTACCGATTCTGAAGTTGAGTTGTTAAGAGGACTGATTCAGACTCTAACCAACTCCAATAAGAATCCAGCTAACAGAACCGGCATCGACCCACTAGGTATCAACGAAGACCACCAATCTCCCGAAACCTACATAGCATACCCTCAGACAGCAGACGGTATTCCTGCTATGTCCGGTACTACTCCGGGTTCAGCTCTCTGCGACATTTATAGAGTAATAGAGAGCAACGGAGTTAAGGTACTCAACAAGCTGCCGGGACTTTCTAGACTCGTCTACAACACCAGTACAGCCGACATCAGTCAACAATACATAACCGTTCAACGGGACAAGTTCGGTACTTGGTTGGCTTTGGTAGGTGGTAGTCAGTTCTATCGGGTTAGGTTCACAATCGTCAGCTCTACTTGCAGTCTATTAAGGGCTGTTGGTGCTGTTACTCAAAGACCTTGCGGAGTAACTACAGTACCAGGAGAAGTCAACGGTCTGATTACCATCTATGATAGAGACGGTTGTTTCTTTAACGAACCTGATCCTGACTTGTTAGGGCGTAAAGGTTGGGCTAGCTATATGGCTCCGGTTGACCCAACTACGGGAACAGGAGACAACAAGTGTGTAGGAACAGGAACAGACTGTGACTGTGAGTGGGTAGTCGATCAAATCTGTTGCTTGAAGAACGATTGTACTATTGGGACAGGAACGTAGGTGTGGTAAGTAATCCTAAGAACCCCTGTTGTTGTGATAAGTGTAATCACTTAACCGTAGGCTGTCATGATTGTTGTAAGTGTGTTCCTAGAGTCCTTTGTGTAGCTGTTGACTATAAGACATCGGCAGTAGGGACAGGAACAACTTGCACAACAGCTACAGCAAACGTCTCACTAACCTTCAACTGTAATAACGGTAAGTGGGAAGGTTCGTTTGCTAATCAGGCTGTTGATGCTTGGATCATTGCTGAAGGTACTGGCGGACTATGTAGGTTTTACCTACGGTGTCCTTGCTTCAACTCAGGTAACACTCTTAGCGTCTTGATGTACGCTCCTGAAAGTGATCCAGCAGACCCAAACGGAGTAGGCTGTAAGTACCCTTACTACACTTGGACCGACGTAAGTCTAGAGAGTAGCTGCCAGCCTAACGCTAGCTGCGACATAGCCGACGTTAGTATAAGTCCTCAACTCTACAGGACGTTGCCTTACAGAGATAACGGATGTAGCTACTTCTGTGGTAACTGTTCCTGTGTGTGCGAGAAGTTATGTATAAGTGTCTCGCTCGAAGACCCGCCTACAGCTAGTACCTACGATGGTCAGGTAAACGTCGATATCACTAGCTGTGGCGATAGTGCTGTAGTGTGGGGGCCGGTAGACATCGACCTATTCAACGTCGATAGCAGACGTAGTATCACCGTTACGGTCACTCTTAGGCCCGCTACAGGTACGGGTACAGGATCAGCCGGAGACTGTGTTACCGACTTTGATATAGAGGTTACGGGCACAGGCTCAACCGGCCCTCTTTCAGAAACAGTAGAAGGCGGTGTCTGTTCTGTTAGAGGACTAACGAACGACTCAGGAATCACCGTAGTCATAGAAGACGGTGGAGACATAATCACTATCACTGCTGGTTGTGCTGGTTGTGGTGAGTGTAGTTTCTCTGCGTCTATCTCTTGTTGTCCTGATCCGTTGCCGTCCGAGTTAGAATTTACTCTTAGCGACGAGTCCGACTGTAGCTGCTTCGACGGTTTGACAAGTACGATTAGCTTCAACTCTAGTACTAACCGTTGGGAAGGTAGCGTATCGTCTAGTGGGTGTGGTCCGGGTACTGATGAAGACGTTACGATCAGTCTAAGACTGTATTGTGAGTATGTAGGTAAAGCTTCTTATGAGATGGTCTTAGAGGTTCGGGAAGTCTGTGCTAGCGGTGATTCGGGTTGGGTAGAAGCCGGTAGACAAGGTACGAACCTTACGTGGACCTGCGAACCTGTTTATGCCTACGCTAGTGTCACTCAGCTAATCTGCTGTGATGGGGCAGTTGGTCAATACGGAATAGTAGTTAACGAACTCGCAGCCTAGGAGTAGGCCCGTGGCTAAGACTCAGTGTGAATGCGTGTTGGCTGGCTACTGTGAGCGTCACGGTATGCAGAAGAACTCAGCTCAAGTCAAGTTGTGTCAGACTAGCGTTAGGCAATTCGAGTCGTGGGATATGGGAGAAGCCGGAGCGACTGTAACGGCAGACCCCGACTTAATGCGACTCACACCTAGAACTAGAACCAATACTAAGACTCAGGCAATCAGGACTAGCCAACGAGCAGAGAAACTACCTTGCGTTCATAGGTCTAAGGAACCAACAGGTACAGTACGTTGTAAGAGCTGTCCAAATCACTTCGTCATAGAGCCAACATACTCTTGTGAGCTACATGGTGAGTGCGTGATAGCTTCTACCTACGATAAGACCAAAGGCTATCCTGACTGTTTAACCTGTAAAGACCGTCAACCAACTTACATACCGTCTCCTGAAGAGAGGGCATCAGACCCGCCTAGCAAGAAGCCTAAACCCGGACATCCTAAGCCCAACAAGTATAAGAAAGTCTGGTCATACGGGGTTACAACGGTCCCTAGCAGACTCAACGACCTTCTTCCCAGGACACTAGCTAGCCTAGCTGCTGCCGGGTTTGATCAACCTAGGTTATTCATAGACGGTGCTAAAGACTTGAGACCGTACGATAAGCTAGGTCTGGAGTACACTAACCACAACCCACCTCTAAGAACTTTCGGTAAGTGGTTTGCTAGTGCTTGGGAGTTATACGTTAGGTGTCCAACAGCTCATTACTACGCAGTCTTTCAAGATGACTTCGTTACGTACCCTTTCCTTAAACACTACTTAGAGTCGTTCCCCTACCCAAAAGACGGCTACCTTAATCTCTACACGTTTCCTGAATATCAACAGTCAGCTCCGACGAGTAACTACGTGGGGTGGTTCAAGACTCCTCAATGGGGTCTAGGTGCGGTAGCGTTGGTATTCAATAGAGAGGTTCTATGTAAGATACTTAGCCAACCTCACATGATTAACCGTCCTCAAGACTTACATAAAGGTCATAAGAGTGTAGACGGCGGTATTGTCACAGCAGCTAACAAAGCAGGACTAAAGGAGTACGCCCACTTACCCTCTCTAGTACAACACACCGGTAGGGTAAGTAGCATGAAGAACCGTCCTCACGAGCAGGCACCTTCGTTCCGTGGGGAATCGTTTGACGCTAGGAAACTTATCAAGGAGCGAAAACAATGGGAAACAGAATAGGCTTAGTAGGCTATTCGAGTCCGACTGGGTTAGGAGAACTCAACCGACAGATAGCGACATACATACCTATCGACAGTTGGGCAGTTATTGAACACGGTAGGCACGGAGTGGTAAGAGAGAATCTAAGCCTAGCCAGTAAGTCATTCGTAGTGCCTAGGAACAGAGTAGCAACAGCCAACAGGATCATAAACGAAGTAGACACCCTACTGTTTTGTGAAACCGATTACGTACCGGGTCTGTCTCAGAGAGCTAAGGTAGCAGGCAAACGAGTAGTCTGTGTTCCTATGCTAGAGTGGACTCCTAATGCTGGTCAGGGATTTACTCCTTACGTCGACTTGTTTATCTGTCCTACTCGTGTCTGCTATGAAAGACTCAGTGAAGAAGGGTTACCCTGCGTCTACTTCGGTTGGCCTACGGACACTATTAAGTTCAGTCCTATAGAGTTTCAAACCGATGTAGTTAACTCGTTTCTGTACGTTCATGGTACTGGTGGGTGGAACGACAGAAAGGGTTTGAGCATCGTTATGAAAGCTCTAGAGATAGAGCCTGACTTACCTTTGAGAGTTGTTTCGCAGACTCCTAACAACCCTCTCAAATCGCTAGTCAAAGTAGACAGCTCTCATGTCGTGTCTACTTCGATATACCGACACCCGCTAGGACGTAGCGAAGTTCTAATAGCTCCGCATCACGTAGACGGTCTAGGTCTACAACAGATTGAAGCTATGTGTTGCGGAATCCCGGTGATCACTCCTGATTCTTCGCCTTGGGATGAGTTACCCGCTATCCGTAGGCTACCTGTCTCGTCGAAGAACTCTATCAAGATCAAGAGGACTATGGATTGGGTTAATGTATCGCCTATCGACTTGGTTGATACTTGCTTAGACCTATTAGGGGAAGACATACAACAAGCTAGGAATGAAGCTTTGAATTGGGCTAGCTCTATGTCTTGGTCTTCGGAACTTATTCAGTCTCAGTTCTGTAACCTAGTCACCGGCGATCAACCTCTTCCAGTTCTCGTAGGTACAGGAACCTAGTCGTGATCTTATTTGACTTCCGTTCCCAATTAGCTGACAACCCGCTACCTGGAGGTACTACTACGCTGCTTTTCGTTCATACACCTAGGACGGGTGGAACGAGTGTAAGACAAGCTCTAATCTCCTGCGGTCATTACAACTCTATGCTCTACGTAGCCAAAGCCTACAACCCCCAAGAGGACTTAGACCATAGAGACAACAAGTTTAATCCGCACCTAGACTACCGTAGTGTCTCGCTAGAGCTGTTGGAGAATGTTTATTCAATCTCGTTTGTACGTAACCCTTGGGATAGGTTTGTAAGCTGGTATAGATATTCAAACTCAGAACTAACTTTTGATAGGTTCGTTCGAGTCAAGTTAGGTCTAGAACCGGAACCAGAAGGCAAGAGGAATTCTAACAGAGAAAGGAATCCCAGTACCCAGGAAGCCTACTGGTTACATTCTGATTTAGTGTTTAGGTTTGAAGACTTAGAGAGTGAGGTACGTAGGTTAGCTGATCTACTCTACTTGAAATTACACCTCAAGTGGTTGAACGGGTCTAGGTCTCTACAGGAGCAACATAAAGGCTATAGAGACTACTACGACCCAGAGACTGTCAGGCTCGTAGCCGAAGCAGAAGAACCTACTATTTCAACATTCGGCTACGAGTTCTAACGAGAGGTAACCGCTATGCGTATTCTGTACCTAGGTAAGTTCGAGCGACACTACAGAACGGAGAACTACGTAGCTTATTCTCTAGTGAGTCTAGGTCACCAAGTTATCAAGTTCCCTATACTCAGTAACAACGTAGTGCTAGGCAGCAGAGCTAGACAAGTAACAGAACAGACTCAACCGGACCTCGTGTTGTTCTCCAAATCTCATTTCATGAATATCAAAGGCTACGTTAGGTGGCTCAGAAGCAAAGACATTAAGACGGTTTGCTGGTTGTGGGATTTGTTTTTGGGGTTCGGTCGTAGGTTACCACCTCAAGCTACAGAAGTGGACTACCTATTTAGTACTGACGGCGGTCATCAACAGGAGTTCGAGAAACGAAAGATAAACCACCGAATCCTACGACAAGGAATCCCTGAAGCTCTCAGCTATCAACTACCGCAACGAGACTACCAACATGATGTAGCGTTCATCGGTAGTCTCTACACACCGCAGAGAGAGAATCTAGTACAGTGGTTGAAAGATACTTATGGTCCTAGATTCATTCACCATACTCGCACGAGAGGAACAGACCTAAACCTAGCTGTCAGTCGAGTGAAGGTAGTTGTAGGCGATAGCTACCCTAGTCCTAACTACTGGTCAAACCGAATATATGAAGTGTTGGGAAGGGGTGGATTCTTCCTTCACCCCGAAACAACAGGACTTGGAGAGGAGTTTACCGACTGCGATCACTACGTCTCGTACAAACCGGTCTCGTCTAGTGCTCGATACTCTGACCTACGATCCGCCATCGACACCTACATAGGCGACGATCACGAGAGGCTCAGAATAGCGTCTAGGGGCTTCGGTCTTGTCTCAGAGCGGTACACGTACCGTAGACGTTGCGAGAGGCTGTTGAGTGACGTGGGGTGTGCCTGAGCGGTCTGTAGTCGGTCTGTACTGGTAGTATCTTCGCTCCCTACCCCTCAGATCGGCTACAGACCCTCTCAGGCGTCCGTATATGCCCCTAGAACGTCCGCTAGCAGAAAATACGGGGTTTCGGTCGGATTTTACGTCAGAAGCCCGTAGAGAGCGAATTTAGGGGCTTCTCGAACGTCTGTAAACGAAAAGAACCCCGCAGATAGCTTAGTGCCGTCTGCGGGGTTCTTGTACTGTTACACACATTACATGCTGAGTACCACGATGTCCTCAGTCTCGTCGTCGCTATCTTCGTCAGTAGGCGTTCCGTCCTCTCGGACACACGTGCTGCCGCACACAGGGCATTTTACCAAGCCACCCCACATCTCGTCACATTGCTCGCAGTACACTTCGAGGTCCTCTTCGTCGAAAGGATTGTATGCAGTGCGGCTCTGTGAGTATCCGGTGTCGCTGAGCTGCTTGGTCGTTGCTTCCTCAAGAGAGCGAATGGGAAGAGCTTGCTTTGTGTGGCAGTAATCACCGTAGTCGCACGTGAAGAAGACCCGTGTGTTTGGATCCAAGTTCTTCAGCTCCTCAATCAACTCTGCTGCGGTCATTGCGCTGTCGATGGCTCGTTGTGTGTTCTCGCGGTTGGTCATTGTTTTGGTCCTTTTGGTTTGAGTTGTTTGCCCGACACAAGAGAGTATGGTGTTTGAGTTGAGTATCGGCAAGCTCAGGCTATGAACTTTTCAAAGATTCTCAAGAATTCTCCAAAACAGTCTGAAAACCAACGAAAAGAACCCCAAAACAGTCCGAAAAACCGTCTTGGGGTTCTGTCTCTCGCCTACTCAGAAGGTCGACTATGCCTTCTCTGGCTTACTCTGACGAGTCAACTTAGCTGCCTGAGCCACTGCCTTCTTCTTGAGTCGGTTGTTACCGCTCTGGTGGTGGGAACCTTCGTTGTGGTTCTTACCCCGAACTTGGTAACCGCAGGTAGAACATCTCATGTCTCGTCTCCTACTAGTAGCACAAAGACAAAGCCAACAGTAACAACAAGACTGATGGCAACGTGTAGCAAGTTAGGTTCGGTCGGGTTCATAGTTAGTAGCTCTTTTCAGTTGGTCTCTTTTCTTACCGAGAAGTTTCAAACACTTCTTGCAGGTTACAGACGACTCGTTGACGGTTGAGCTATTAGAGACAACCCCACACATAGTGTCTCTAACTACTGAGCCTGTGACTTCGTTAGCTGTTACTAACGCTAGGTGAACTAACTTGGGTTTCATCGTAAGACCCTTCTCTTATCTTTCTGTTGATAAGTTTTACCTCTTGCTTCCCTACGTCAGACAAACCGTATTCATTCCAGTTGTTCTCTCTATCGTGCAGTCGTTGTACGTCTATCCAGAACTCAACACCCAAACCTTTAGCTCTACCTACTAGGATGTTGTCAACCTTATCGGGGTGTTCACTAAACATAGTAAGTAGATTAGCATATCTCCTGTTGACAACAGACGCACCAAGAACAACGTTCGCACCGTCTCGCCTATTAGGTAAGACGAACCGACCGAAAGCACAACAAATGCCGTTCTTATTTTCATAGAGACATTTATCGAGCCTATCAATCGACCTGATATTACTCGTATAGCTTGTGGCTACTTCTGCGAGTATTGCAATCATCCTACGTTGTTTGTCGGTAAGACTACTCATTGTGTTGGTCCTTAAACGTATTGACTGAGAGATTGTTTACGGATGACGAGCCACACGTCTTCGTCACCCTCTGCTTTGTCGTAGTAACACAAACCGAGTTCAATTAGAGATTGCACTACAGACCGGAACTTGCGTAGAGACTTAGAAGCCATCGACAAGTTGTCAACGTAAACGTAGTGCTCTCCGGTTTCGTACTCTCCCTCAACATTAGCTAGTAGCTGCCGGACTAGGTTACGTTGAGGAAGACTTAACTTGGTTACGGGTTCAACCAATGCCCTAGGCACCATCGTATCCTTTTCACCGTCTTCGTTCTCAACCAGTATCGTTCCGCTAGCAGTGACTCGAATCTTCTTGAGTCTCTTCCCGCTCATTGTCTCGAATAGACTTCCTGGAGGAAGAGAGTCAAGACGGGTCATGTAGGTCTTCATTCTTCTTCTCCAACATCAGTTAGAGGGAATCCATGCTCCTTCATGAACTTAATAAGACTGTCTCTGTGTACACAGTGGTTCTGGGTACTTGGAACCCTATAACCTGACAGTCGTCCTGTATCAAACCACTTATATACAGTCCTAGGAGCAACTTTGAGAATCTTAGCTACTTCTATGACGGTGAATATCTGCTGCTTTCTTCTTTGTTCGTCCATTGTGTTTGTCCTTACTAAGTGATTCGATAGAGAGAAGAGAGCCAACAGAGCGTCTAACCCTGCTGGCTCTCGTTTGATTCGACTACTTGACGTAGTACAGTGACTCGATGGCTCGTGTGATGGCTACGTAACACAAGTTACGTTCCTGTTCCTTTGCCCAAGCCTGCTTAGCCATCGGGTGAGGACAAGGAGCGTCTTTGGTACGGAAGAAGAAGACCCGATCAGACTCAAGCCCTTTGGCTTTGTGGATAGAGCTGAGCCGGATACCTTCGCCCTTATCGTCGCTGAATACGTCCTCGATTTTAGTGATGACTCCACTAACCGTAGTAGCGTTATCGCAGAAGACCGTAAGGCACTTGTAGCGGTCTTCGAGAGCGATCAGGCGAGCATCACTAGGGTTCTTCTTCGCTGCTTCCTTGAGGCACTCCTGAAAGTACCAAGTAGACAGCTTATCCATCAAGCCGCCCATATCGTCGTCAGCACACTTCTGCTTCTTGATCAACCGGACGAGACCTTGACCGATGTCTCTGCCCTGGATATTAGCCTTACGACCATCTGCGATGAACCGGAAGCACTGCGATACGAGAGGAGCATTCACACGGCAGACGATCATGTCACCGTCTTGAACTAGGTCTACGTATCGGTCTTCGCTGACTTCCGAGACAGACCCGGTGAGATTTGACTCGTGGGCTTCAAACGTCGGTACGTAGGCTTGAGCATCGGCTACTACTGCCTTGCTACACCTACGGGTAACGGTAAGAGGGAGTACCGTAACACCACGATCAGTCGCACCTAACTCAGCCTCAAGACGGTTCATGCTCTCTGCGTCTGCCCCTGCAAACCCGTAGATGGCTTGGTTAACGTCTCCGACAAACATCAGACGACTACCCGCTTTGTAAGCCAAAGCCTGCTGACACTTGTTAAGGTCTTGAGCTTCGTCAACGATCAGCAAGTCATAGCGTTTCACCGGAAGGCTCAAGACTACCGGCAACCAGATCATATCGTTGAAGTCAATTCGCTTGTCCTTGTCAACTTCCTTGCAGCGAGCAAGAACCTTTGGAACGAGTTCGTAGACTTCATCTCTGCTGCCATTGAGTTCTACATCGTAGTGAGAACACAGACCGTCTAGGATGTTCTCTAAGTCTGTGTCGGTTTCGTCGATGAGCGAGAGCTTGCACAGACCGACAAGCCTCTCAGTGCCTTTGAGCATGTCGTTATTGAACTTGCGAAGCTCTCGAACGTCGGTTTCGGTAATCTCGCTGATGATGTCCGTGACTCGCCATGACGAGACTTGAATCCGACCGAACTGCTCACGCACAGCCTTCATACCCATACTGTGCATCGTCATAGCATCAACACCTTCGGGTACTCTCGACTGAAGCTCCGTTGCGATGCTCTTGTTGAACGCTACGCAACAGACAGCCTTGTACTGCTCTGCTGCGAGAGCATCCCACACAGCCTGTTGCTGAGGACTCGGTGTGTACTCGGGTTGGATACCCCGCAACCAGTTGAGACCACCGATAGCGGTAGTGGTCTTGCCAGTACCCGCAAGTGCTCCGACGATGATGTGGGGAGCGGTCTTCTTCGCTCGACTTTTCTTCAGAGCGTCTGCGACTTTCGGTGTCTTGACTGCCTTAGCGTCAGCAGACTTACGGGTGGTCTTGCGAGTCATCTTAGCGGTAGTCTTAGCCATCGTAACTTCTCCACAATTAGGTTGTCTCATCAGTGCCCTAGTACCTACGTAGGACAGACACTCCCAAAGGAGTGTTTCGACTTATTCAAGCCGAATCAGGACGCATTATGTACCTGATATGTGCGGCTTTGATCGGATGACTCAATTCATCGGTTACGGCGTAGCACGTACTGCCGATGAACTTCACAGCGGTGACGTGCAGGGTACAACCGAACTTGTCCACAACAGGTACCGGCAGAGATGCTGTCAGGATGTCGGTGACAGGCTTTGTTGTTCGGATCATCGTGTCGCTCCTGTTTCGTTAGGTTACTCGTTCAACCCGACAGAAGAGAGTATGATGTTAGATCGGCTATTACGCAATCTCAGAGAACCCAAATCCCAAAGATTCTTCAAAGTTCTTTGGGATTTGGGGTTTTCCGCTGAAATTACAGGGGTTTTCAGTCGGTCTCTTTTCGGGTTTTCACCGTGTCCATCGGTACTTCGTGGACCTTTCCTGCCCCTGCGTACCCGTTGTCCACCCGGACTTTGGCCACCTTACTGCCGTCCTTCGTTGTGTACGAGTCAACAAGATGACCCGCCCAAGCAGTATCGCCTTCGCCTACGGTAACCGGTTCGCCTTCGTTTTCGGGGTCAGGATCGTTGACGTGGGTTCCTTTGGCTTTGCGTTCTGCTGCTGCCTTCTTCCGACGCTCCGCCTTCGCTCTCTCTTGTTGCTCCTTCCTCTCTTTTGCTGAAGGCTTTTCAACATCCTCTTTGCCTACGTCGATGCCACCCAACGTCGGAAACTCAGCTAGCACTTTGTCTCCGTCTTCGTCGGTCGTGTACTCAAGGCTAATAAGGTCTTCTGTAACTTTCTCACCCCTACGGAATAAGTCCCAAGCCTTGATTACTACGCCCATTCTCTCAGAAAGAGTGGCACCGGTTTCTTCGCTGTACTTACCTAACAGATGACGTACAGCACTGAGCTTCTTATCCCCATTGATAAGTAGATTCCAAAAGTCCTCTGCCTTGTCTTGCTCATTGAAAGAGAGCGACGAATCGCTAGGAGTATCTTTGTAGGTCTCTAGGTCCGACGTACAACAGCCCATCAGGTAACACAAACCGGCAGAGTACCCTGGTGGTAATACTGGAGCTACCATATTGTCAACGAGTTCTTCGGAGACGTGTTTGATAGCTCGCAATAGTTCTGGGTGAGTATCAATAAACTCTAGAGACTCGCTATGAGTCCTACGGGGTGCGAACGCATTAGCTGCTCCGGTACGTTGCCACACAGTACGGACAGCATAGTCCGCAACCCTAGCCACTTTCTTACGGTCCTTCGGTGCGAAGTCCTTGAAGTACGGAGAGCGGTAGATAACGTCAGCAAGACTACGACTCTTGCCAGTATCTAGTGTGTTGACGGTATCGTCGTCCTCTGCAATACCATAGGCAACGAATGTCTCGATGTAGGGTTCGCAGTCCCAGAACTCATAGTCGTCTGGAGCAATAGCGTAGGCTTGAGCAGCTAGCACTACAGCAATCAACGTGTGCTGACCGTTGAGTACCTGACCTTCGGCACCGATGATCCTGTTGACTCCGTTCAACTTCCACTTGCGTCTTAGAATCTCCTGTTTCAGACAGGCTAGGTTACCTGCGTCTAAAGGTCGGTTGGATTCGTTCTTGCTACAGACGATCTTGTCTCCATACTCATCTTTGATTAGGTAGTCGGTTGCCTTCTTGTCTACTACCGTCCAACCGAGTAGCTCCTTGGCTATATCTGCTGTAAGCGGGTTGTCTCCTGCAAACAACTTAGATTCAACACTGACGGTAGGAGTCTGCTGCTTAGCGGTCTTCTTTCGTGTAGTTTTCTTCTTGGGTGTAGTTGCTCGTTTGGTTGCTGCTTTCTTCTTGACGACTTTCTTCTTGGTAGCGGTACGGGTAGTAGACGACTTGGTTGCAACTTTCTTAGCCATGGTCTTAGGTTCCTGAGAAGGAGGTAGTAGAGAGAAGCCCTTGGACTCAATACGGTTGATGATAAGGTCTCTATCTCTCTGCGTTGGTGTGTAATCGTTCTCGTCTTGTAAGTGACTTGGGTCTAGTCGGTTGAATGCCGACAACTTGTTAGCTACATCAAATCCACGTCTGACGCACTCGAAGTAAAGGGCAGCGTAGCGACGGTTCAGATACAGAAGCTTGTCGTAGAAAAACCTAACGTGACCTACACCCAACTTGAACCGTTCGGGTATAGGTTGGGTAAGGTCTGCTGTTCCTTCATAGACTGCGTTTGGGATTCGGGTTATCTCTCGATGCTCTGCTAACAACAGCTTGTCGGGTAACTCCCGTGGGTCGATACCTACGTTTATTCTAGTCATCGGTTCTTCGCTTTGTTCTTCTGCTTCTTCTTGTTGTTCTTCTTCGGTGCGACAGGCATAGGTGAGCGAAGAAACTCTGCCCAATCGTCTTGTTGAGCAATCATCTTCAGTGCTTGCGGCACACGTACTCGACGAACCATTTGCTTGTCCTCTCATCCTGTTTGGTGTGTCTGCCCTACCGTACGTACCGGTAGACGCAAGAGAGTATAATAGCTTCTCGGCCCGAATAACGCAATCCCGATTTTCGTTCGGGTTTTGTAGGGGTTTCGGCAGCAGACCGTAGAAACGAAAAGACCCCGCAGAGAGGACCAACAACTCTGCGGGGTCAATCGTCGGGTAGGGGTAGGAGAGCAGTCACAGGGACATTGGTAGTTCTGCCATCTCCTTTACTACAGTACTTACGTACTTACGTAAACGGACTACCCCGACACAATTATAATCGAAAATTCGGTCTACGCAAGTGCTCGCAATTTTCGGGTAGCGGGGTGTCGGGTACGTCACTGCACCTCTTCTATATGCGATAGGGTTTTCGACTGTAGCTTGTCGGTCGGTCTATAATAGGTGTACCGAGTAGACAAACCCCTAACCGACAGCAAAGGAGCAAACACAGATGAAAGTACGGATGCTGGTAGACGTTGAACTAGACGACTCTTTTCCCTTCAGGACACCAGAGGAGAGAGCTTGTACTGAACAACTATTGAAAGAAGGAGAGTTGGTCTTACATAGCGGACTACTTGGATGCGAGCTAGGTGTGGTCAGTTTCGTTATGTTCATCGACGTTCAAACTGATGAAGGAAGAACTTGGGTCAGACTTAAACCGGGTGTTGAGTGGGGGACCGCCTGCCCAAGTTTGAGGCATAACGGCCAAGTTCACGGCGGCACCGTGAACGACATTGATTTCAAAACCCGCGTTGCCGGCGGCTCCCGTGCAACGCCTTGTTATCCGT